>OGSS01000412.1_pt1 | contig 47016 bp, 49 predicted proteins | sample 1553591 | NCBI WGS metagenome assembly OGSS01 (sample SAMEA2580061, study PRJEB22360) | human gut metagenome | biome: human gut; feature: human-associated habitat; material: faeces | place: Denmark | collected 2008/2010
TTCCCACGTACACCTTCCTTCTGCTCCTGCAGACCCTCAGGCAGGTGGTATCCGCAAGGTTTCTTCTTTACCTCCTGCCAGAAATACTTTCCTGCAGAAACCAAAGATTCCTCTGGGTGCTTCCCCTGAAACCGTGATCGCTATCGGGGCATCTACCGGAGGAACAGAAGCCATTCTCGAGGTAGTAAAGAATTTTCCTGCAGATACTCCCGGAGTTGTGATCACCCAGCACATGCCTGCAGGTTTTACAGCCATGTATGCAGAGCGCTTAAACAGGATCTGCAAAATGGAAGTACGGGAGGCGAAAAACGGGGACCGGATCCGCAAAGGTCTCATGCTTTTAGCTCCCGGAGGTCTGCAGATGCGTGTGGTACCTCTTGGAAACTCCTATGCAGTCAGTGTACAGGAAGGAGAAAAGGTAAACGGACACAGACCTTCCGTGGATGTGCTTTTTGACTCAGTTGCATTACATGTGCGGGAACACGCCATCGGCGTTCTTCTCACAGGAATGGGAGCAGATGGAGCTGCCGGTCTTTTGCGCATGCGCAAAAACGGCGCCTATACCATCGGACAGGACAAGAACAGCTGTGTTGTATACGGCATGCCTATGGAGGCACATAAGATCGGCGCCGTATGCCAGCAGTGTCCTTTAAATACCATTGGTCAGACTGTCCTGGCCCGTGTATCCCTTCGTTAACGGATAAGAAATAAATGGATAAAAAATGAAAGATAGAACTTTAAAGAACCAAAAGAAACATATAAATAAAACCTTGAAACAGTTCCGGCTTGCGAAAAGGCTGATCCAGCTTTCCATTACCGGTACAGTTTCAGTGATCACTGCCAGCCTGAGCTTTTATTTTTGCCCAGGCTTTTCTTCCCAGGTCATAAAAGACGCACGATCCGCTATTTCCTTTGTACAGACTGCCAGTGGCCAGAAATTTCATGAACTGGAAGACTTTCTTAAAAAGCAGACCCAGCCAGAACCAAAAATCCAAAGACAAACAGAGCTTTCAGAGGATACTTCCAGGACACAGGGAATCCCAGATACATCTTCTGTGACTGCAAATACATCTCCTGTGATCCTTGGAAAAGCAGAAAACCTGCATATGGAGGCTCAGACGGGATCAGATGGCAATTCTTATGATGCTGCCATCCTGGATACCAGTATGGGACCGATGTACTACTATAATCAGGGAGATACCCGCTGGAGCAGTTATCTCTACGGCGGTTCAGATCCCATGCAGCAGTATGGATGTGGTCCTACTGCTGCAGCCATGCTCATCTCCAGCTTCACAAATGACGGAGAAGCCATTACCCCGGTAACGATCGCAGACTGGTCTTCTGCCAATGGCTATTATGCCCCCCAGAGCGGCTCCTATCACAGTCTGATCCCATCTGTCCTTACTGCATATGGCTTTCAGGTGGAATCTGTAACAGACCATTCTCCCCAGAATGCAGCTTCCCTTCTTTCTTCCGGTCATATCCTGGTCGCCCTTATGGGTAAGGGAAGCCTGACTCAAAACGGTCACTTTGTCCTGATCACAAAGCTCCTTCCTGACGGAAATGTTTCTATCGCAGATCCTAACAGCTTTGCTAACAGCACCTGTGAATGGGAACTTCCTCTTCTTATGGGAGAGTTGAAAAAAGTCTATGACAGCGGTGCCCCGCTCTGGGCCGTTTCCATGGCTGCATCAAACTCTTCCCTCTCCTGAGGAAGGAGGATTCCCCTGAACATCCGCTCCAGATCCTTTCTGCCCATTGCCATAGCCACCCGCAGAAGGATCACCTTGTCTTTTATATCAGAATAATCATAAATCTTCCCTAAAAACTGGACTACCTCTTCTGCGCTGACATTGCTCTCTGTAAAACAGTTGATCAGAGTCAGCAGCGCATTCATATCTTTGTGGTCAGTATTCAGTACGATCACACAATAGCGGACCGCTTTCTGGTAATCTCCCAGCCTTCTGCAGCCTTCTCCCAGACACTCATACATCTGGATCAGCATAGAGGTGGTAATGATCCCCCTGTTCACTGTTCCATAGGTTTCCAGCTTTGCTATAGCCAGTTCATACATCTGTACTGCTTTTTCATATTGCCCCTTTCTCCAGTACCAGTCCCCCATAACACAGTCAAAATCAGGCTCTTTCGGAAGCTTTTCCACTGCTTCTTTGTAAATAGCTTCCACCTCGGCTTCCGGTGCGTTCAGGCACTGGGAGACCCTTAACAGGTTTGTATAGGTATAAGAACTTCGCTGATCATATACCTCCAGTTTTTCCGGCATGGCTGCCACCGCCTTTTTGTATGCATCCCTTGCTTCTTCATTTTTTCCGTCTGAAGAATAGGTGTCTCCCAGATATCCAAGATAATCACAGTTTTCAGGCTCCTGCTTCAGGATCTCCAGGATAATGTTCAGATTCCTTTCAAATTTGGACTTATCCTTCTTCTCCTGTTCCTGGTATCCGGTATGAAGGAAAGCCAGCTGCTTTGTAGCATCTGTCAGATGCAGTCCGGATCTTCCTTTTCTGACCAGGTGTTCGTGTATTTTTCCTACATAGCGCAGGTCCGGCCGGTTTACAAAAAAGCGGATCATGGTGCCGCCGCTTGTGATATGGTTGTTTTCATCCAGATCTACGATCCCTGTAAGAAGACCATCTACATCGTCTCCAACATATTCCAATATCTCCGGTATCTTCTTTGTATCCTCCGGAGTAAAGCTTTCATCTGCATCAAGAAAGGCGATCCAGTCTCCTTTTGCCTGGTCAATGGCAAAATTTTTGGCAGCAGCAAAATCATTGATCCATGGGAAGAAAAATATCTTTGCCCCCATTTCCCTGGCAATCTCCACAGTACGGTCACTGCTTCCTGTATCTACAACGATCTGTTCACACATAATATCCTTCCCCCAGGAAAGGGCGCGGCGGATATTTTTTTCTTCATTTTTCACGATCATACATTGTGAGATGGTTTTTTTCATCATCTGTTACCTTCTTTTTAAGTTCTAAAGGACATATCTAAAAAAGAGGATCTGCACAAAGCAGATCCCCTATGAGATGCAGAATCAATTTCAAGATTACTGCAGCATGCTTAATACACCCTGAGGCATAGCGTTGGACTGGGAAAGCATAGACTGAGCAGCCTGTAAAAGAATATTGTTCTTTGTATAAGCTGTGATCTCATCTGCCATATCTGTATCACGGATACGGCTTTCCGCAGAAGTAATGTTCTCAGAAGTAACCTTCAGGTTGTTTACCGTATGCTCCAGACGGTTCTGGGCAGCACCGAGGGTCGCACGGTAAGAAGAAACTGTCTCAATTGCAGCCTCTACAGATTTCATTGCTTTGAATGCGAGAGTTGTATCCTTAACAGAAATAGTATTAATATTTAATGCTGTTTGTGTCATAGCCTGCTGAGCAACTGTCATCGCGTTGGCCGTAACTGCAGAAGCACCGATGAAGAATGTCAGGTTCGCAGTTTTACCCGCCGCAGCCGCAGGACTTAATGGTTTCTCACCGTTAAACTCTGTAGTAGTAGCGATACGGCCGATCTCTTTGTTCAGTGCATTAATCTCTGCCTGGATGTTATCTCTTGCAGTTTTGGTATAAGTACCGTTTGCTGCCTGGGTAGTCAGAGTCTTCATACGCTGAAGCATAGAGTGGGTCTCTGTCAAAGCACCTTCTGCTGTCTGGATCAGACCAACTGCATCGTTTGCGTTGTTTACAGCCTGGTTCAAACCATTGATCTGGGAACGCATGGTCTCGGAAATAGCCAGACCTGCTGCGTCATCGCCTGCACGGTTGATCTTGTAACCGGAAGACAGCTTCTCTAAGTTTTTGCTCAGCGCACTCTGGTTGATACTTAAGTTTCTGTAAGAATTGATCGCTGCAATATTATGCTGAATTACCATAATGAATTCCTCCTTTTATAAAAGAAAATATGGCAGTGGACTCCTTTCCTCTGTCTTCTACTGTCCCAAGGGCCCTTTCTGGAACAGCAGAATTTTCTTTCTATGTATATATATCGTCTTATGTCAAAAAAACATAAGCCTCTTTTTCATTATTTCTTTCATTTTTATTTTAAAAGTTCAAGTATGGTCTGAGGGAGATTATTTGCATTTGTAAGTATCATATTAGAGGACTGTAGGACGATGTTACTGCTGGTGTATTTTGTGATCTCCTCTGCCATATTGGTATCACGGATCTGGCTTTCTGCCGCCTGCATGTTTTCACTTGTAACGCTTAAATTATTGTGGGTGTGATCCAGATGCATATAAGCAGCTCCAAAGGATGCCCTGACCTTAGAAACAGCCTCTATCGCGTTTTCAATGTATTCCACAGATTTTTGTCCCTTTTCTACAGTGGAAAAATTTGTCTGATCCAGCTGTAGTTCCTTGCTTCCTATATAATAGCGTTCTACATCCAGAACTTCTCCATCCTGAGCAGAACCGCCGATCTGGAGCGGGATCGGGTTCTTATCGTCCAGCTCTGGCGGCTGCCAGCCCGGTGTAATTGCATCTGCCCTGGAAAACAGAGAGATTCCTCCAAATTTAGTGGTAGAACCAATCCTGTCAATCTCCTCAAGGATCTGGTCTCTTTCCATGTTCAAGGTTTCCCTGTTGGATTGATCGTAAGTTCCATTTGCAGATTTTAAAGCCAGAGTCTTCAGTCTCTGGAGCATGGAATGGACCTCTGTCAAAGCGCCATCTCCTACATTGGTAAGTCCGATGCCGTCATCAATGTTTTTCATCGCCTGATTCAGGCTATTGATCCTGCTGCGCATACCTTCCGAGATCGCCAGGCCAGCTGCATCATCTCCTGCACGGACGATCCGAAAGCCGGAAGACAGCTTTTCAAGGGACTTTTTCAGCTTTCCTGTTTCGATCCCCTGATTTCTGGCAGCATTTATGGATGCTATGTTATTCTGCACCTGCATGATGTTTCACCTTCCTTTGTATCTTCTATGAGAATATCATCAAATAACCATTTGTTTTTATTATCGGCAAAATGCCTTATTTTATTGATACCAGGGTCAAAAAGCCGGAATTGCGGGAGTGCAAGGCACGCAGCAATCCGGTATCTGTCTGTCAGATCAGTGTACCCTTATCCTTACCCACATTCATCATCATCTGAAGACGGAGGATCTGCACCATATTAGACCAGTCTTCCCCGGAAAGGTTCTCTCCCTTTCCTGCTGCCAGAAGTGTACCAAGGCTGCCGGCGCCGAACAGACCTGTATTTCCCGCAAAGCTGCCTAAAAGACTGCCTGCTGTCAGACCGCTTCCTGTAAGGCCACTTCCTATAAGGCTGCTCACTGCTGTACTGCCGGATGTTTTACCATATGTTCCGGTACTTACCATACGTCCTGCCAGGATCGTATTGTTTCCCGTATAATCTGCCATGATCTTTTTTACATAATTCTGGGTTTCTTTATATGGTGGGATGCCTCCGTATTTGGTCACACTGTTCGGACCTGCGTTATAAGCTGCCAGTGCAAGGCTTACGTCTCCTCCGAACCGGTCCAGATTTTGTTTTAAGTATTTTGCCCCTCCAAAGATATTTTGTCTGGCATTGTAAGGATCGCTTACTCCAAGAGAACGGGCTGTTCCCGGCATCAGCTGCATCACGCCCATAGCCCCTGCTTTGGATACAGCCTTTGGATTAAACCCTGACTCCGCCTTTGCCACCGCCCTGAGAAGTTTAGAAGGGATCTGATATAAAGCAGAAGCTTCTTCGAAAATAGAATCCATATCTTCTTTTATGGCATTCAGCCCATTTTTCAGTATCCCCTGAAATTCCTGGACCGGTGTTGTCTTCTGTGTCTGATCTGCTGCCTGTGCAGCTAACTTTACTCCATCTCCTGTTATCGGTGCTAAACTCATATTTCTTACTCCTTTCGGCCTGCGCCGTCTGCTCCAAGGTACCAGCCATCCTGAGAACGGTTTACTGCCATAGACCCATCGTTATTTAAATAATACCAGATATTTTTATCATACAGCCAACCGGTCTTCATATCCCCATCCGGGTTTAAGTAATACCATTTTCCGTTTCCTGTGTTCACCCATCCGGTCTTCATACATCCATTTCCATCAAAATAATACCATTTTCCACCATACAGGAACCATCCCCTGGTACGGTTTCCTTCAGCGTTAAAGTAGTACCATATACCTCCCACCAGCTTCCAGGTATTGACTGCCAGAGTACCATCCGGCATAACAAAGTTGTCTCCCTTCAGAGAACCTGCTACGCCTGGACCAGTACTGCAGCTCTGGGAAGTTGCTGCATGTTCTTTTTCCTCTTCCTCACTGTCATCTATATCCTGTTCCTGTGATGTAACAAATTCCCCTTCTTTTAAGTATTTTTTCTGTTCTGCCGTAACCGGGACCGCTTTTACCTGATAATAGTAGATCTTGTCCGGATCTGTCATGTACTCCTTTAAGCTGACAGAGTTACCTGTAACTGTCATCCGTTTCACCACTTTATCATTTCCATATAAAGTCAGGGTATAGCCCGGAGCATAGTCTACCTTCTTCCACACTGCCTTTTCTGAGTCATGTGAGCTCCAGCCTGCTAAAGCTGTGTCACCCAGAACAGTGACCGGCGTATAGTTCACTTTTACCTGCATGGTGGTATTATCCAGGGCTTTCGCCGATACAAAATCAGCCCCGGTCACACGGCATTTGGATCGTCCAAGGGACACAGGGAAATACTTTCCCTGTGCAGCATCCACAGTGATCTCCATCCGTACCTTTTTACCAGGTTTCCAGTTTTCATATTCTGTTTTGTAATAAATATCCCCAATGGATACCCCTGATCCGCTGATGGTGATCTGGGGCTGTGGTATTTCCTCCGGATCTCCAAAAGTGGTGTTAAATTTAATACTCATGGTCTCGATGATGCTGCTCTCTGCCCCATAAGCTGTATCCATATGAAAGATTCCCCCTGGCACAGACTGTAAGCTTCCTGTGCTAAGCAGCAGTCCTGTTCCGGCACAAAGGAGTATTTTTCTGATCATTTTCATTTCCATTCCTCACATATCTTTACCTGTACCAGATCCCGTCCCCATTAACATAAAATCCATTGATATACTGGTTTTTTGCCATTTCACCTGAATCCGGCCAAAAATAATACCAATTCCCGTCAACCTGATACCAGCCGGCAGCCATAACTCCGTCAGCATCCAGGAAATAAGTTTTTCCTCCCCGGATCAGCCAGCCGGTAAACATGACTCCCTGAAGGCTGTTGTCAAGTGTGTTTAAGTAATACCAGGAACCATTCTGTTCCAGCCAGCCGGTATATAAGGAGCCGTCTTCCCTGAAAAAGTAATAATCCGCCCCTATGATCTTCCAGCCTCCATAAGCCATGGTTCCCTGTGTATGCCCATTTTCCGTTAATGGCCAGAAGTAATACCACTGTCCATTGATCTTTGCCCATCCGGTTGCCATTTCCCCGGTACCATACAGGTAATACCAGTCATTTTCCATCTTCTGCCAGCCGGTGAGCATCGTGCCATTGACATCAAAATAATACCAGTATCCGTTGACCGACTGCCATGTACCCCGGCATATAGAGCCATCCGGAAATCTGTAATTCCATATATTGCCTTTTTTTACCCAGCCTACTTTATCTGTGGTTCCGCGCTTTGCAGAAGGATTTTTTGATTGCTGTCCTTTACCATCTGATACATACCGGTCTGTAATGGAAAGCTCCCCGGATTCTATCCATTCGCTTTTTCCACCATATTTTTTTTGGGAATCCGTTCCCGGTACTGTGCGTACCTTAAAGGTATACTCTCCTGTTTTTGTCATATATGGATAAAAATTATACTGAACCGCACTGGTCTGGGAGACGCTGTAAACTTTCGTTTTTCCTCTGTAAAGCTGCACTTCGTAATAACCGGATGTGTTATCCGGCTTTTCCCATTTAGCCTGTCCCAGGCTTTTTTCATTCCACCAGGCATCTTCCGGAGCAGCATAGTCTCCTTTGATCCCTTTTACCCGCAGGGTAACTACCAGTTCATCTCCATCTCGTCTGGCAGACACAAATGTGCCCCCACTGATCTTTACATTCGCTTTTTTATAGCTGGAAACAAAATAATCTTCACTGACATCTTCCGGTTCCAGGGTGACTTTCATCTGAGGCTCTTCAGCAGCTTTCAGTTCATTGGAGCTTTTATCCGTCCATTCGGCCTCGGAAACGCTGTATTTACCTCCACTTGCATCTACTGCCACTTCTCCATCTGAAACCGTGGTCGTTTCCAGTTTTATATCCGGAAGCTTGCTGCCTACTTCCAGCTTGGATGTAACACGGATATTTACTGTTTTAATCTCTTTTGCTGCTGCAAAAGCATCTATCTTTCCCCATTGGAACAGCAAGACTCCCGAAAGAAGGAGCAGAAACATTTCCCGTCCGTGTCTGGATCTTCTGTCAGGTATTTTCGACTTTTTCTTCATTTTCTTTTTCCTCCGGTGACGGCACATATCCTAAAAAGTAAATATAGATCTCTATGATCGCCTGATATAATTCTTCCGGCACAGCCGCTCCCAGCTGTAATCTGCTTAAAAGAGTTGCAAGAGAATCATCCTCATAAACCGGAACCCCTGACTTTCTGGCTGCTTCCGTGATCTTTTCTGCCATATATCCCATTCCGGAAGCAACGATTACCGGGGCAGTGTCCTTTTCCGGCGAATATTGAAGCGCAACTGCCTTTTGCTCTAATAACCGCTCAAACGCTGACATTAATACCATTCTCCTTTTTTCTTATCTTTGGAAAAACATCCAGCAGACGGTAATGAGCTTTCCGTTCCTGCACCTGCATCATTTTCACGCGCATCCCGTTTCTGGTACATATTTCCTGAAGCTTTGCCTGTATCTCTCCGGCTCCGGCAGAAAGATTTTTAGGAACTCCCAGCTCCATGGATATTTTATGATCCTGGAGATCTGCCAGAAGCTGGAAATCTCCCAATCCCCTGATCTCAAAGTCCACCAGAAGGCGTATTTTCCTGCCTCCATCTTTTTCTTCTTCTTTTTTCTCTGCATCCGGATCGATCCAAAATTCAGATACTGCCTCTTTTCCCTGATATTGAAAAGGAAGGACAAAATGATTAACAGACATATATACGCTTTCGTTTACCAGCATCCCTCGCATCAGCTGATAAAAATCCTGTACATGTTCCAGCCCGGCTTCTCCTTTGGCCCCTCTTTCCACAAGTGAGCCAAAAATATCTCCATAAATATTTCCTTTTTTTCCTTTTGAACCGGTAAGTACAGCATACAGTTCTTCAGGCTCTGTTTCAAAAAAACGTTTAAAATCCCTATTAGCTGCCATTTGTTCAAAAAGGCTTCTGAGAAGGGTGCTGCTTCCGTTTTCATAACGTGCCCCATAAAGGATCAGCTGGATCACGCTGCTTCTTACATTGCCATAATCATGAGTACGGGAAATATATCTTGAAAGAAAGGGGACCAGCTTCTGAAACAGAACCTGGGAATTTTCCTTTGTTTCCCCATTTTCTGCCTTCCAGTCCAGCTGATCCAGAATTGACGCGTATTCCTGTCTTGCAGAGGTGTAAAGCATTCCTTTTATTTCATCTGTCAGTTCCTGCATCTGTTCTAAAAGATGCTCACCGCTGGAATAATTGTTGAATACCTGAAGGAATTTGAGGGCTGTTTCCTGCAGGCCTCTGTTTCCTTCCTGCTGCAAAAGAGTTCTCAGGTTTTCAAAGAAAGTACCGGAAAATTTAGTCTGTCCCTGCATTTTTAAAAAATCCAGCAGCTGGCCAGAATCTTCAAAACTGGCAGAATCCAGCAGCTGCTGCACCATTTTACCCAGACCTTCATCACCTTTAGCGATAAAGGCTCCATCCCGGAACAGGATCCGGCCCAGGGAATCCTTTATTTCATTTTCCTGCCCCAGCTTCTGAAGAAAATCAGTATAATTTCCATTATAATTGCGGACGCTGAAGCCACTTTCATTTTCCTGGTCACCAGCGGTACCGCTTTTCTGTCCATCTGCCCGCACTACACGAGATGGGTCAGAAGGATTCTGGATCTGGGAACTGTTCAGGGCGCTTTGCTGCTCCTGGCCTGTATGGACATTTCTATTATCTATATATGTAGAAGGATCTGTTACCTGTAATATATTAGACATGTTTTATCCCTTTTCTTTTTGATTCTATATATTATGATGTTGGGGTCAAAAGATTTTGACCCCTCTGATACCGAATTACCCTGCATGCTTCCATATGTATATTTAATCGGCGTTTTCCCGTTTTTTATAATTATTATTTTTCTTATATTTTCAAGAAAAAAGGCGATAATTTACATAGATATAGATTCAGTAAGCATGTGAAAATCACAGGATACTTTTGTGGTCCTGCCGTTTTATTTTAAGGTGAGGAGTAATTGTATGAAAATTCAAAATTTTATCCAGGAGCAAATACACATGGAACATGTATCAATGAGACAAAGCAATATTGCTTTGTCTGATAATATTTCTGCAAAACCAGCTGATCTTGACCGAGCCAGTTTTGAATACACCGAAGGTATTTCGGCTGATGAAACACTTTTCGCACGCTCTCTGGCCCACAGCATTACAGAAGATGTCTGCCGCGAGAAAGGCGTTTCCGTTGAAAAGGCTGCCCAACTGAAAAAACAGGTTGAGGAAGGAACCTACGAACCGGATCCCATGGCCATTGCAAGGGCCATGTATGATCTATGAGGGCGCCTGAAAGCCTGATCCCGGTATTAGAACAGCTGTGTACTGTATTAGAACAGCTATGCCGGGTTGAGGCTGATAAACTAACCGTTGTTTCAGCTGATCATCCTGACCAGCTGGAATCTCTTTTAAATGATGAAAACATGCTTTTACTGCAGCTGCGCGGACTAGATAAAAAACGAAGTGATCTTCTTCGCAGGTCGGGTCTTGAGGGGCTTACTTTCCGCCAGATTTTGATGCAGGAGGACAGCGAGGAGGCTGTGGCACTTCTCTCTCCGATCCTGGAACGTTTATCCAGCCAGGCTGAAAAGCTGAAAAAGATAAAAGGCGGCACAGACCGTCTGATCCGGATCCGCATGAAACAGTTAGAACAGCGCCTTTCCGGTGCGAAGCAGAGCGATCCTCATGTTTATGACAAATATGTCTGATAAAACTGTGGGGACTGCAGGATACTTATATTTTGGAGGTAATAATATTTTATGGTAAGAGCAACTTTTTCCGGTTTTAATACCGCTCTGTCCGCTCTCCAGGCCAACCAGAAACGTCTGGATATTACAGGACAGAATTTGTCAAATATGAATACTGCCGGATATACCAGGCAGCAGTTAGAGGCATCCAGCCTTAATTATACGAATCCTGTTTCCCATTATTCTAATGGGAATGAAACTGCAGTAGGCTTTGGGGTAAGCATGGACCGGGTCTCACAGATCAGAGATCCTTATCTGGATATCCAATACCGCAGCCAGTCTGCTGACTGCAGCTATACCAATCGTTTACAGACTGCCCTTAATTCCCTGTCAAAGGTACTGGACGAAACAACCATTTCCGGCATCCGCAAGGCATTTGATGATGTCCAGTCTACCCTTACAAGCATGCAGGATCCTGCAAAGGTATCCGATCCCATCTATGAAAGTGAGCTGCGAACTAAAATGCAGTCTGTATGTAATCTTTTTAACCAGGCATCCAGACAGATCACACAGGCCGAACAGAATGAATTTCAAAGGCTCACAGGGGAAGGCAGCAGTGAACAGGGCGATGTGCAGAAGATCAATGACATCCTCCGCCAGATCGGCGACCTGAACGTGCAGATCAAACGTAACCAGGTTGCCGGTCATCCTTCCCTGGAACTCCAGGATGAACGAAATCTTCTTCTGGATGAGCTTTCCGGTTATATTCCTGTTGAAACCAGATATTACAAGGATGATGCCCATTCCGGGAATAACGCCTATGACTATGATGCAAATGGTGCTGTGATCGGCAAGAAGGATTGGCCTGATGACCTGGAAGTGAGCATGAATTATATTGATGCCCAGGGAAAGAGCCAGAAGCTGATCCTGGTAAATGGATCTGACCTTGGTGCTGACGGTCTCACAAAAAACTACGGTCAGTTAAGTATGTTAAAAGGCGATCACCAGACAGCTGCTTCTGTTTCTGATCCTGCAAACATTTCCATCAAGTTTGAAAAAGCCCCCAGCTATCAAGGGAATGGACCGGCAGCTACCAATGATGTATACGCAGAGTTAAAAGGGATCCGTTTTGAAGGCGGCTCTCTTCAGGCAAGCCTGGATATGCTCCAGAAAACAGGTACCGGCAAGGTGATAAATGGATCTACTGCTGTGGATGATGTCCGTGGATACCAGTATTACTCAGGAAAACTGGATCAGTTAGCTTCCACTTTCGCAAAATCCATGAATGACATCAACAATGGCAAAAACCACACGGATAAGAATCTTTTATCTAATTCCACCGATGACTCAACAACTGGTATAACAGCCGGAAATATCGGTATCAGCAAAGGCTGGACCAGTGGAACGATCCATATTTCTACAGACGGCACCAACCGCACAGATACAATCCTTGATATGATCGCAGCTATGAAGGATACCAAGAAATTGAACGGGAAAACATTTGCTGATTATATGAATAACCTTTCCACCCAGCTGGCATCTGATTCCAGCTCCAACCAGACTGCATTAAAGACGGGCACAACTGTTTTAAACAGTATTCAGGACTCCAGAGACTCTCTTTCCGGTGTCAGCCTGGATGAAGAAGCAACCAATATGATGGCCTACGTTTCAGCCTATAATGCTGCTTCCCGTCTGATGACTGCCCTTGATGAAGTGTTGAATACCCTGATCAGTAATACTGGTGCATAAATATAAGGAGGATTAATAAATTATGAGAGTTGTACGTTCATCTGTTTACCGCAGGTATACTTCTTCTTTAAATGATCTTCAAAGCAATCTGAACAAAAGCATGAACAAGGTTTCTACCGGCGCTGCTTATGAAACAGCTGCTGATAATCCTCTTGCTTATTATCAGGGAAAGAAAATGGATCATTTATATCAGGATGCAAAGAGTAAAAGTTCTATTTTAGGTGATATTAAAAACCGTCTGTACCAGCAGGAGCAGGGCGCAAGGGATATCCAGAAGACTTTAAGCAACAGTAAGACTTCTATGCAGTATCTGCTGGATTCCTCCCATAACAGCTCAAAAACTTCTGTCCAGACAAAAAGAGATGCTCTTCTTCAGGATGTGCAGAGCATGGTCAGCAATCTGAACAGCCAGTATCAGGATTTCTATGTTTATGGAGGAAATGATATTACAACAGCTCCGTTTTCTTTAAGCGGAGATGGAAAAACCCTTACTTATACCCATAAGTATTCAGACGGTACCACAAAGACGGTCAATATGACCATGGCTTATGATACAAATAACAATACTTACAGTTATCATTTAAGCGATGATGACCTGAACAACCTTGTGACAGCCATGAGAGAACAAGGCCGGGTAGATATCGGTTATGGCGATATTTCCAACCGCCAGTCTCTTTTAGATACCTATACCGGAGGACTGAATATGCTTACGGGGCTTACTTCAGATTCCTTAAATGCCATGTCTGATGCGGATGCAAAGGATGCGGTCAAAGCTGCCCTGGAAACAACTCCTGTGGCACTTCTGAGCCGTTCGGTTATGGCCTGTGATAATTATACCAATGATACTACGACCGTTGATCAATTTACAGATACTATGGGCAGTGTACTTAAAGATGCAGCTAATACAGAGCATACCATCAGCACCATTTACAGCGACCTTGGCAATAAATATTCCCTGGTAGAAACTACAAAAACCCGTCTTGATACTTTAAGCGACAACCTGACAGAGGAATACAAAGACATTCTCGGAGCTGATCCTTATGAGGCCATCACAGAAATGTTCTCTTACCAGTACTCCTATTCTGCTGCTTTAAAAATGGGGTCAAACCTGATGCAGTCATCTCTTTTTGATTTTATAAAATGATACCGGTACATTGTTTACAAAAAACAAGCAAAAAATAATTTTCTATTTTCAGGTCAGAAGAAGGTGAAAATGTATGAAACCTGTGATTGAAGCAAATTTTAAACCTTTTGAATCTGTCCGTTTCCGTCAAAATGCCAGTCTGGTTTCAAAGGACCAGCTGGCAGCAAGACAGCATCAGGCGATTTCCCAATACCGCCTGAAAGTACGTCAGGCTCAAAATTACGGGATCAGTTCTCCGGAAAGCATGACCTGTATCCAGGATATCAGACAAGCTTTTAATCTCCGGGATACTGTCCAAAGAGTACATGGCACAGCAAACGTCTCTGGATCAGGAAACAGCTTTTGTGATCCATTTTCTGGCAGCCCTGACAATAATGGGCTGTATACCCTTCAGAGAGGTGAATTTGAATTTCGTGTGGCATCTGGCAATCTGGAATACGTACCAGCCCTGGAAATGACCATCATAACCTCTTATCCAAAAGTAGAGTTTGTGTATACCGGCACCCCCAATTATGTTCCACCAAAAAAAGAGCCGGATTCCCCTGCTCTTAATGTTACCATATAAAAACTGACCCCCGGAGGCTTATGCAATCATGAAGATTGATACAAAATATTACGGCGAAATTGATTATACAAAAGATGAACTGGTTGTATTTCCAGATGGTTTATTTGGTTTTTCCCAGTACCATGACTATCTTCCCCTCTCTATGGAGGAAGATGACAGTTCCCTGCTGATATTGCAGTCTGTAGACGAACCTTATGTAGCCTTTTTTCTCATCGATGCAGCAGCACTCTTTCCTTCTTATTCACCGGTTCTTCTACCAGAAGAATTATCCTTTCTGGAAGTAAATTCCAGTGATGAATTATCCTATTATGTCATATGTGCTGTAAAGAAGGATTATCTGGATGGAACCGTCAACTTGAAATGTCCTCTTGCCATTAATCCGGATACCCGCAAAGGAATCCAGGTGATCTTATCCAACGCTGACTATGATTACCGCCATACCTTACGTTCTCTTCTTGGTAAAGAGATAAAGGAACAGGACACTAAAAAAGGAGATAAATAGCCATGCTGATACTGAAACGTAAAAAAAATGACAGTATCCTGATCGGGAATGACATACGCATCACTGTACTTGACTGCGACAATGGATCTGTCAGCCTGGCTATAAATGCCCCGAAGCATATTTCTATTTTGCGGGAAGAATTGACAGAAGCAGAACGCAGCAACCTGGATGCCTTATTATCTGATACAGATTCACTGCGCTCTATTGAAAAAGGACTGAATTCTTATATGAAGAAATAGACCATAAGCTTAATGACCCGCAAACGGGTGAATACTGATAAAATGACTCTTATCTGCTATACAAAATATCATATAGCTCTTTCAGCTGCCGGCGTACGAGAGAAAAAAACTCTCTCAGACGCCGGTAAAATAATGCTCTTTTTTCCATGCGGTTTTCCCGCTCTTCTTCTTTTAATATGTCTGATCTAAGATCCAGCGCCTGTTCATCTGTTTCCGGTCCAAATTTCCCTGTCATGCCGTAGAATACATTTTTCTCCAGTATATCAAATACCTGGAGTTCTTCTTCCTCTGTCTCCATGCTGGCACATTCTTCCCGTGTTCCAAACCACATATAGCTTAAATGCAGAAGCTTCTGCGCCAGTATGTTTACTTTAAATTCCTTTAGCCGGTTCTCAAGCTCCTGAAACTGGTCTTCTTCTGCTGCTTTTCTGTAAAATACATATAAGTCTGCCAGATGGCGTATCTGCAGATGTCCTGTTACATATAGGTAAGCAGACTGGATCATAAGATAGACTAGCTGGTCTATGGCATTCCATTCATAAATGTAGTCACCATTTTCTTTCAGGAAAACACGCTGGAGCAGCTTTTCCATCCCCCTCTGGTATACCTGGGTTTTAAAAGGAAAGGTATGATAGATCTCCACAGAAAAGCGACCTGGTATACGCATCTTTTCACCCACTCCCGGATAGAGAGTATCCGTTTCGTAGCCTATATTGACCAGATAGCCTTTTGCAAAAAGATAATCTTCCGGGTCAAGAAAAAAAAGCTTTAGAGAGCTTTCCCCTGCCATTTCCTCCCTTGGATACAGCTGTCTGCGGCTGCTGGAGGAAAGGACGAGTACCGGGATTTTTTTTAATTCCAGAAGGACCAGTATCTCCCGTTCTCCTTCTGTGCAGCTTTCGTTGAATTTCAGAATATCGCTGTAGCGCTCATAAAGGCGTGTTTTCCACCGTTCCGGCATTTTTTCATTATTTCCAAGGATTGCAAGATAGATCAGGTTTGAAATTTTGTTATAATCTGCAACCCGGAACAGCCTTTCCCAGTCCAGATTTCCATGAAGCGGCTTTAAATCATCCTGGCGCATAACAGATGCAGCCATATTTACCAGTATGCGGCCTTCATAAAAGTTTTGATTTTCCATTTAACTTCACCTGTTTTTTGATATTCTTCTGTTAAGTCCCCCATCGATCCTGCGTATCTTATCTAAAAGCTTTTCTGTGCGGCAACGCAGATCCTCAATACGCTTCTCCAGCATTTTTTCGCGCTCTGTCTTTCCTTTAAAACAGCTTTTTACATTCATTAATGGACCTTTAGCCAGATCTCGTAGATACCGGTCCCGAAGGCTGTTTCCCGCAGTCTGCAGGATGATCTGTTCTTCACAGTCTGCATGGCGCTGCAGCTGTTCTCCCCTCATATCTAAAAGAAGAGAAGCGGAGACTGTGTCGCCGCGCTCCACTGCCTCCGCCAGTTCTTCCGTCAGACTACAAACTTCTCTTAATATATTATATCTCCTTTGAAGATATATCAAAATTGTTTCCAAGTCTGCGCTCATATATTCTCCTTTAACCGAAAACACTTCGTTCTCTCACAATATGCTGATCGCCGGAAATCTTTCCTGCCTGGTTAAATGCATCTCTTAATTCAGAAAGTATGTGGCTGATCCTTGGAATCTCTTCTGCCCTGCGTTCCCTTCCTGCTTTAACACGGCTGATATCATAGATCAGGTACTCATAGATACGTTTCAGATCCTTGCTGATGGGATACTGCATATCCAGTATCTGTATTAAATACCGGACGATCCGTCCTGTTTTTTCGAGACATTCTTCAAAAGTCTCATATTTTTTATCCTCAAGTGCGATCTGTGCCATTTTCAGACGTTTCACTGCTTCATCATACAATAAAAGCAACAACTCCAGATTGCTCATAGAATAGATCGTACTTTCCTTGTACTGCTTAAACTTTTCATACATGCTTTCTTACCCCCATCAGCCACCTAACTGTGACAGGTAGCTGGACTGTGAATTCATCTGATTGATCAGCCTTTCCATCTGCGTAAACTGGCTGATATAACGGTCCTGCTCAGTTGACAGCTGGGACTGCAGGTTTGTGATGGTTTCCTGCATATCCTTTAATTCTTTATAAATACTGTTGTTAGTCAGGGTCAGGCTTAGTTTTTCAGATCCTGCCTCTTCAATAAGCACACCATAGGAATTTCCATTCTTGCTTGCATATCTGGTGGCATAAGTAGAAAGAGTACTGTCTATGGTGTTTACAATACCATGCGTGCCTGTGAACAGGTCTGATACCTTTTCCGGATCACTGTCCATGGCAGTTTTAAACTTTTCTTCATCAAATACGATCTTTCCACCTGCTGTGTAATCATCTGAGAAGGAAATTCCGATCTTTTCAAGATCGTCATAAGAAACACCGTTTATCATCATTGAAGAGAAAATGCCCTGGGTAGCATTGTCCAGATCTTTTAAAGCGCTGCTGTTGTACAGAATACCCTCTTTTGCCTTATCCTCCCAGTTTTTAATGGAGGTTTCATTCATTTCATTTTTCTGGTCATCTGTCAGAGGCTTATAATTACTGTCCGGCTTGGTTGTTGCCTGGGTGCGGACCTCATCGATCATGGCATTATAAGCTTCAATGAATTTCTTTACAGTCTCTGTCACCTTTTCTGTATCTGCTGATGCAGTAAAGCTGACGCCTCCTTCAGCAGTTGCCGAGCCTGTATTAAATGTATTAGTGGCTCTAATATCCAGACCGTCAATGGAGAAGGTATTGCTGCTGCTGGTAATGGTGGTCTGTACCCCATTATAGAGAATACTCATCTCACCATCTGTGCCATCTGTGCTAACCCCGCCGAAAATGAGATTTGCTGCATCAGCAGTATCATTTGGATCTGCACCAAGGGTGATCTTACGACCCTCACCTTTTTCATTGGAAGAAAGAACAAATTTATTTTCACTGCCCAGATAGATGGCAGTTACTCCCGCATCTTTATTATTATTGATCGCAGTAAGCAGTCCGTCTACTGTGGTATCTGCAGTGATATTATCTATTTTTGCACCATTGACTGTAAAGTTTTTTAATGCGTCGTTTAATTTCTCTTTTGTATCGTATTTTCCCAGTCCCAGTTTGACCCTGTTCTCCCACAGGCTGCTTCCTGTACTGATCTTGTTTGACTGGGTAGATGTGATACCCAGAGCATTCTGGAGTTCCTTTGAGTCTGCGGATATCTGTAATGTCTGTTTGTTGTCTTTTGCAGTAAACGTCAGGCTGCCATTTTGACCCTCACCTACAGTAACCTTTCCTGAACCGAAGGCTTTATCCAGCTTATTCTGTAAGCTATCCTTAAAAGCTTTAAAATCTTTTATCTCTTCCTTATCGCCGATCAGTTCAATATTCTTTGTCTGTCCGCCATAAGAAACAGAAATTGATTTTCCCTTAAGATAGCCGGAAAGGGGCTGCTTTGTTATAGCTGCAGCCTCGAATGAAGATTTATTTGAAGATGCGTTAAATTCATCAAGTGAAATGCCGTTATCTATATCATCCTGATTCATCTTGCCGGAATTAAAGCCAAGACTCTTTAAAGCAGATGATGTTTCCCTGATCACATAGCTTTTTCCTTTATCGGTAATACTTGGTGTCTGACTGATCTGGATCTGATCACCATTCAGTGTAAATTTAATGCCGCTCTTTCCATCTTTTCCGAGAAATCCCTGGGAATCAAGGGCTTCATTCAGCTGTTTTACTACATCTTTAGAATCAGCCGTATAATCAATGGTGACTGTCTCTGTTTTTCCGTCCACCTTTTTTTCATAACTGGTGGGGAACGTAAAGGTTGCTTCCTCTGTGAATTTCTTATCTGTAATACTGTAGGTTCCAAATGTCAGCTTCGTTCCGGAAAGATTGGAGGTCTTTACTTCTTTATTTTCAAAATCAGACGCGCTGATGCCGCCTAAGGTAATAGCTGAATCTTTTTCATTTTCTGTTTTCTTTTCGCCGGAGATCAATGTGGCAGATGTTGCTAATCTGTTTACTCCCAGAACTGATACTCTGGATGCAGTGTCTGCGTTTCCTGTCGCTGATATATATTTTGTATAGTCAGGATCCCCCTGTACACTGACCTGGTTTTTTGCAAAGAAATCACTGTTTTTTAAGCTCTTTGTTGCTGAATAGCTAAGGTAATTGTCCTGAAGATCTATGATCTTATTGCTGATAGAACGATATGCATCCCGCTTCCATTCCAGTTTGGTCATAGCCTGTTTCTTGGATGTGATCTTGGATGTTGTTCTTGCTGTCATCTGTTCGATCAGTGCATCCCTGTCAATACCGGAAGCTAAACCACCAAATCCTCTTAAAGCTGTATTTCCAAGACTGCTGCTTGTTCTTGATACACTTGACATATCTGCTGCTCCTTTCAGTCATGTGATGTCGCGGAGTACATAAAATGCGCCGCTTCTGTATACTTTATCCCTGTGATTCTATAGATTCTATATAAATATTTCGGCGCAGCATGAAAATTTATAAGATATGGCGTGGATGTTCTTTTACTTCCATACAGGCTCTCATGGACTGACTTAAAACAGCCACACGGAATTTATTGCGGTAAAAGGTTAACAGCATCGGGACTGTCGTATTATCCGCTACAATATATTTGGGCGGCAGCCTGGTAAGCATCAGCGCCTTCACATCTGCCTGACAGCGGCTGCAGGTACAGGTATCATTGCTTTTCAGTGCGTCAAGGATCAGTTCCGGAGTAAGAATCTCCTCCATGATATTTACGACCCGGTAACTTGGACCATCTTCCTGCTTCTGCTCTTCCTGTTGTTCCGGTTCTTTCTGTACAGGTGTCCCTGCGTTTGTTTTGGGCTGCTCTGTCTGTTCTTCTGTCTGTTCTTCTGTCTGTTCTTCTGACTGTTCTTCCGACTGTTCTTCTGTCTGTTCTTCCGACTGTTCTTCCTGCTCCCCGGGCTGTTCTGCCTGCTCTTCTGTCTGTTCTTTTTCCAGCTCCTGGATCAGATTCTTCTGGATCTCTTCTGCCAGCTTTCCTTCTTCTCTTGGATCAACTACAGTCACATTAGCGGAAGGCACTCTTACCGGTTCTTCAGCAGCTGATCCTTCCTGCTGTGTTTCACCGGAAGCTGAAGAAGGCGGCTGTGTTTCGCCAGAAGACGCAACTGGCGGCTGTGAACCTGTGATAAGGTTCAGCACATGTGAGGTTTTATTTGTTTTTTTTGCCATATTATTTCTCCCTGAAACCTATGATCTTTTCTACCTCATCTAAAAACTTTCCATAATCCTTTACAGCTGATGCTCTCGGACTGTACTCAAAAATACTTTCTCCATGAGCCGGTGCTTCCGCAATCGCCACTCCGGACCTTATTTTTGTGTCAAATACCCGGGTTTCCAGCTGCCCGGCCAGCTGCCCGGCCATTTCCAATACATCCCTGCAAAGACATGTTCTTGGATTAAAGCGGTTTAGCAGGATACCCATGATCTTAAGGCCGGGATTGATCTGTATGCGGACAGATTCTACTGTTTCCTTTAACTGTGACAGACCAACCAGACTGAGGATATCCGATGCCATTGGTATAATAAGATAATCAGAAACTGCATATGCGTTAACTGTGAGAAGATTTAAGGCAGGGGGTGTATCGATCACAATATAGTCATAAAAATCCATTACCGGCTTTAAAACATTTTTTAAAATAGATTCTTTTTCTTCTCCCGGATTATACTCCAGACCACTGCTGCTTAAGGTAATATCAGAAGGAAGGATATCGATCCCTTCTGTGCGGCTGATAGCCTTTTGTATGGATATATCTCCTTTTAATACATCCAGTATAGTAGATCCTCCTTCGGTATCCAGACCAAGGCAGAATCCAAGATTTCCCTGGGGATCCAGGTCTATACACAGAACCTTTTTACCTGCCATCGAAAATCCTGCAGCCAGCGCTGCTGATGTTGTGGTCTTTCCCACACCGCCTTTTTGATTTGAAACCGTAATGACCATTTATGTATCTCCTTTTATCCTCTCTTCTGCATACAATATTTTCTGAAAGATCTCCCTGTATTATTCTCCAAGGCGTTCCATGGATTCCTCTACCTGTTTTACCAGTTCCTGGATCTCCTGATATACAGCTGCTGACTCATTTGCCATACGTCCGATCTCATCTGCTACAACACCAAAGCCTACACCTGCTTTTCCGGCACGGCCTGCTTCAATGGCTGCATTCAGGGAAAGCATTTTTTCCATCGTAGCCGTCTGCTCCAGTCCCTTTGCCTTATACTTGATCTGTCCTACTGCATCCCGTACTTTCTTTTCCTCTTTTGCAAATGCTTCTACGCTGTCTGCATTGCTCTTCCGGTAATAAAGGGCATTAGCCCACAGATTCAGCATCTCAGCTAAAAGCTGTCCACCGGCACTTACTACTTCCTGGCTTGGGGCTGAATCATCCGGGTAATCTCCAAGGACGATACCGCCGATCACTGTACCTGCACGGAATCCTCCTACTGTAAGATCCTGGGTAAACTCTCGCAGCTCATTATGTTTTCCATTGGTATACCTGCTGTAAAAGCTGGTAAAGGAGTTTCCTCTCGTAATGTATTTTCCTTTCATATCCACTACTGCTGCTGTCATGCCTGTGACCGTTAAAAACAGATCCTGGATCCGCTGAAGTTCTTTTATATCCAGGATCTGACGGATATCCAGATTTTCTGTACTTTCATCTTTTGTAACGGTATCCATATAGGAAGTTTTCCCTGATACAGCTGATCCTGTTGCCGCTTTAGAAGCTGTAACTTCATTTTTGGCTCCATTCTGGATCCACTGGGCCAGCTTGCGGTCTGTTTCCCGGATATGCTTAACCAGCACGCTTACCATATAGTTGATCTCGCCCAGGGAATTGATCGTCGGACCTTCCTGCTCCAGTTTTATAATGGCATCCCCCAGTTTCTGTTTATACCATTCATGAAATTTATGATGTTCTGTATATTCCGGATATTTTGACTGCTTCTGGAGATCCTCCTCATCTGAAAAGTGTTTCGTTACATATTCAACAAGAAATTCTCCCAGACTTGAGAGATTTTCTCTTCCCTTTCCTTTTGAGCATGCATCCAGAAGGGTATTGACTTCGTCAAAAATCTTTCTGTGCTCACTGTCGATCAGTTCATTTCCTGTTACAAGATCCTGTGTTAATACATATTTTTCCATCCTTAGAGTCCTCCTTACTGCTGACTGTACTGTTTTTTAAAACGGGCAAGCAGTTCATCCATTACTGTGATCAGATGCCCGATCTCCGGCTTGGAAAGCTGTTCGTCTGCACCTAATTCTTTCCCCTTCTGCCTCATCTGCTCATTGATCAGGGAAGAGAAGATGATAACCGGGATCTTCTTTAAATGTTCGTCATCCTTGATCAGCTTTGTAAGCCTGTGGCCATCCATTTCCGGCATTTCGATATCTGTAATGACCAGATTGACCTTATCATACAGATCAGAATCATTATGTATTTGTGAAAGGTAATCCCATGCCTCCTGGCCATTGGAAAAATTCTTTACATTGGTAAATCCGGCCCTTTCCAGGGAATCATCGATCATTTTACTTAAAAGAATGGAATCTTCCGCGATCACAATAGGACTGTTGCAGATAGGGCGGTCTCCCATCTTATCTACATCTGTCACCTGTATAGTTGTTTCCGGTGCGATCTCTGCCACGATCTTTTCAAAATCCAGGATGATCACCAGCTCTTTTCCGCACTGGGCAATACCGGTAGCAACACTGTCATCTCCATTTGCAATGGTCTTATCTGGCTTCTGTATATCTTTCCATGAAATCCTGCTGATACCTTCGATACTGTCTACCCGGAAAGCGACCGTCATTTTATTAAAATTTGTTACGATAAACAAATCTCTTGGCCCATTTTCCCGGTCATCTCCTGTAAGATATTTTGCCAGGTTGATCACTGTGATCAGCTCATCCCTTGGTTTAAAGATGCCTTCTACTGCCGGGTTTGCATGAGGCATCGGTTTTACCTTTTCACTCATGATGATCTCCTGGACTTTTGCCACATTAATGCCATAAAATTCACCCAGAACTGTGAATTTCATTACTTCAATCTCGTTTGTTCCTGATTCTAAAAGAATCCCTTCTTTTTCATTTTTGACCATGATCTTCTCTCCTTTTTTCTGTAAACAGGCATGTCACAGATGGTGACACCACCATAAATGAAAGCCCTGGCTATAGATGGCGTTCCGGTCGTCCCACTGTACGCACGATCACATCGCCTGTTGCAAGATCTAAAAGCATGGTACGGGCATAATTTCCTCCTGTATCCTCTGCTGCGATACAGATTCCTTCCTGGGCCATGACTTTTTTTACACTTTCTGCATTTCTCTGCCCGATATTTCCAAAGCTGCTGTTTCCGCTGATCTCAAACATCTTGGCTCCCCCTGCGATCTTAACTACCATCCGGCTTTTTACCATACCGAATATTTTCAGCTTTCTGAGGGTTTCCCTGATGCCGCTGTCTGCAAATTTAAATGGATTGGAATCCTTTCCTTCAAACTGTGCCGGAAGCATGATGTGCAGAAGTGCTCCCAGACGGGTAACCGGATCATAAAAGGTTATCCCGATACAGGAACCCAAAGCATAGGTTATGATCCTTCCTTCCCCTCGTGAAAACTTCATATCACCGATTCCTACTTTTAATTCTGTGCCTCCGATCATTATGAAACTCCCAACCTCTCTAAAATATCGTTTAGAGAACGAATGTCCGGCAGCATGAGCAGCCAGTCAGAAAGTGCTTTTCCGCCGATCACAAAATCTGCATTGCAATACATCAGTTTATCTGTTTCATATCCATACTCAGCAATAGGTACCATTAAGATCCCACCCAGCATGTTGATGGTAGCACTTGGAACAGACAGTTCCACCTCTACATTTACAAGTTGTGAAAAAGCATTTATATAAGAACAGATAATGATGTTTCCTACTTCTACCAGTGCTGATCTGGCCATTTCGTCCATATCCAGAAAGGACTTATAACGGCTTCCAAGCAGTTTTTCCAATACCTCATTTGCAAAATCCAGGTCGAAAAGGAATAGCATCAACCCCTCAATATCACCTGACATTTTTACAAGGGCTGCTGCAACAAGCTCCTCCGCATCACCGATCCGGTTCATGGCATCATTGTATCCAAGGATATTCACAGATGGGATCGAGATCCGGACTTCTTTCTGCAGAAGCTTGGAAAGAGCAGTTGCTGCATGACTGGTACCGATACTGCCGATCTCCCGCATTACATCCAGAGCCTGCAGGTCCATATCTTCATATCGCTTTATTTCCATTTTTTACCTTATCCTCTCAGTGAATTGATCGTTCCTTCTATATCATCTGATGTAGTGATCATTTTTACAGCATAAGAAAAGGCTCTCTGACATTCGATCACATGGACCATTTCTTTTGCCATATCGGTGCCTGAATTCTCCAGTGCCCCTTTTTGCAGGACCGCATCTGATTTTAAAGAAGCTTCCATTCCATCCTGTGCTTTATATTCATTATCTCCTACGCTTAAGAGACGGCTGGGGTTTGAAAATGTGTATACACTTACCTTAGGAAGGTCAGTATCATCCTCTGTGCTGTCTGTATCATCTGTATCGTAGTCATCGTCTTCTGACTCTGATTCCTCCTGCAGCTTTTCTACATCTGTTACTTCCAGCTTAAGAGGCTGCCGGTTCTGGTCCAGCACCAGCTTTCCATCTTCTGTTGTAAGATAAAATCCATCTTCACGTTCTCCCCTGTGAAAATGACCGTTTCTTGTATAGGTGATCTCACCTGATGCAGGATCCTGTATCATAAAAAATGCATTAGGCTCCATAATTGCATAATCATATTCTTTTCCGGTCTGAGTAGCACCGGCTGTACTAAAATCCGTCCAGGTACGCTCCACTCTGGCTCCTGAACCTGTCTGCAGCTCTGTCTGGGCATTTTCAGAATCATTAAGATTATAGTGGATCAGTTCAGAAAAAGCCGCTGTTTTAGGTTTAAAGCCTGTATTGTTGATATTGGCCAGGTTATTGGATACAACTGACAGTTTTTTTGTAAACTGTCCGGCTCCTGCTGCTCCTGTATAAAATGACATATTCATTTCTTTATCCTCCTTACAGCTTACCGACATCTGACACAGACTTACTCATGATCTGATCATACATTTTCAGTGACTGGGCTGCGCTTTGAAGCGCTCTCTGGGATGACATCATAGCTGTCATCTGCTCCACCATGTCTACATTGGATTTTTCCAGCATTTTCCATTGAACAGTTGTATCTGCAGGCGTTGTTTCTGCCTGTGCAGTAGAGAAAAGTCCATTATCCTCTGCATGAAGCTGCCCCTGATCTGGAAAATCCACTACTTTCAAAGTTCCATAATCCTCTATGGTAACTTCCTGGCTGCCGCTTTCTTCACCATCAGACTGTTTTGTAATAGCAGCAGTAATGTGTCCTTTGGAATCAACTGTAAAGTTCTCATTTTTGATCTGGACAGGCTGTCCTTCTTTGTTTAAGACTCTTCCTGCCTGGTTTAAAACCAGATATCCATCTTTATCTACTGAAAATGAACCATTCCTTGTATACCGGATGCCCTGTGATGTCTGGATGCAGAAAAAGCCATTTCCATTTAAGGCAAAGTCATAGATCCCATCTGTCTGTTCCAGACCGCCCTGGTCATAATTGGTATAAACCTGCTTTGCTGTCTTTATTTTTGAAACAGTTGCCAGCTGGGTTGGATTTTCTTTGCTATACTGTCCTGTACGATAAAGCATTTCTTCTTTGAAAGTACTGCTTACCATTGTTTCGTTTTTATATCCAGGAGTCTGGATATTCACCATATTATTGCTGATGGTATTTAAGTTCCTGCTCTGGGTCAGCATGCCTGACGCCAGATTATAAAATCCCTGATACATCTGACTTTATCCCCTTTCCATTTTTTGTTTCTATAAAATGGCGCAGCTTACGCAAGGCGATCGTGTGGATCTGGGATGCTCTGGGCTGGCTGACACCTATGACCCGGCCCACCTGTTCCATTTTCAACCCTTCCATATAATGCAGTGCCAGTGTTTTTTGCTCTTTTTCATTTAGCTGGGCTATGCCTTCTGCCAGCACCCGCATATCCTCTTCCCACAAGCATGCCTCCTCAGGCTGTACCTGGGTATCGTTGTTTGTGATCTGGAGTCCATTGGATGTATTCTGGTTTTCCAGTAAAAAATCAAGAGACTGGATATTTCTCCTGTTTTTCATGGAAATGATCCTCTGGCAGCGTTTTTTTTCTATTCCAAGATGCTTTGCCAGTTCATCAACTGTTGGTGTTCTTCCTAATTCACGCTTCATGTCCTCGCATGCAGATTCTATAATCCCCAACTGCTTGTAAAATCCCCGGGGCATCCACTCCTGTTTTCTTACATAATCCAGCATTGCTCCTCTTACCCGCGTTGTAATGTAAGTGGAAAACTTAATGTTTTTATCCGGATCATACATATCGATCCCTTTTATGATCGCCACCACACCTTCATTCACTGCATCTTCCATCTGCATGGTGGTAGAATAAAGATCATATAGTTTCGTTGCCGTGGTTCTGGCTATGTACAGATACTGCATTGTGATCTCTTTCTTTATTTCCGGATCTTTCGTTTTTTTATAAAGCGCAAATAACTCCTTCTCTGCCTTTTCCTGCTTATCTTCCATAACTTTACTCACTCCTGTTATCTGCTGTTTATATCATTTGACCGTACACTTATGATCCTTTTTTCATTGTACTTATATTTCCAATTGACTGGATCTGCACATTATTTGCGATCTCATTAAATGAAAGCACCCTGATATTAGGATAAAAGGGTTCTACCAGATGGTAAAAATGGATCCTCATAACCTGTGAAGTCAGGATCACCGGATTCTGTGATAAACCACTGAACTTTTTTATCTGCTCTGCCAGCTGCCGGATCACATGCTGGAGCATTTCCGGGTTTAATGCCAGATATAAGCCATTTTCCCCTTTTGACAAGGATGCGACCATTTCCCGTTCCAGCTGGGCATCCAGTGTGATCACTTTCATGCATCCGTCTGTACAGTACATGCGGGTAATGGTACGTTTAAGAGCTGTCCTGATCTTTTCTACTGTCTGGTCCAGTTCTCTTGGAGGAAGACCTGTTTCTGAGGCTGTCTGCATCAGATTCTCTACAATGGTCTCCAGGTCGCGGATCGGGATTCCTTCTTTTAGAAGGTTTGTAAGAACTCTCTGGAAATAACTGTAGCTGATCATCTGTGGTATTGCCTCTTCCACCAGTTCAGGAGCTGTTTTTTTCAAATTTTCCGTAAGCCTTACCACTTCCTGTCTTGTAAGCAGTTCGTATGAATGCTGCCGGATGACTTCTGAAAGATGCATGAGCAATACAGACAGAGGATCAATGACCGTATAACCATATAATTCAGCCCGATCTCTGTTTTCAGGCTTGATCCACCTGCTGGGTATACCGTATGCCGGTTCAATGGCCTCAATACCGTCAATTTCTTCTTCCACCTCCTCTGGTTCCAGAGCAAGGAAATAATCAATCAGGATCTCTCCTCCTGCAACTTCTTCTCCTTTTATGCGGATACTATACTGACTTGGTCCCAGGGAAGAACTGTCCCGGAGCCGGATGGATGGGATCACAAACCCCATATCCTGGGCATATTGGCGGCGGAATATAACGATCCTGCTGATCAGCCTTCCGCCTACTGACTCATCTGCCAGAGGGATCAGACTATAACCAAACTCGATCTCCACTGGCTCCAGTGTAAGAAGGCTGTATACATTATTTACATCTTTAAAATATTCTTCCTCACTTACTTCCTCTTTTGCAGCAGCTGCCTGAGCCTGTGGGGAATCCTGAAGCTGGGTAGAAGGAGCCATTGCCATTTGTGACAATGCCTGTGGCTCTTTTTTTATCTTTCCGGAAAGATAAAATCCGCTTCCCATAAGACATGCAGCCACAACCAGAGTCCTTACTGCCGGCATTCCAGGTATCACAGCCATAACCGCCACTGCTGCACCACTAACGATCATAGCATGAGGCTGGGCCAGAAACTGCTTTGATACATCTTCATTTAAGCTGCCTTCTGAAACAGCTCTTGTAACGATCATTCCTGTTGCAGTAGAAATAAGAAGAGCCGGTATCTGGGATACCAGACCATCACCTACTGTCGCAATGGAATAGGTACTCAGCACGGCTGAGATGCTGCTGCCGGACTGTACAATACCGATGATGCTGCCGCCGATCAGATTGATGGCAGTTGTGATAAGTGACATAACTGCATCGCCCTTTACAATCTTAGTCGCACCATCCATTGCACCATAAAAATCTGCTTCTCTCTGAACCTTGGCACGCCGTTCCTTTGCCTGTGTTTCATTGATCAGGCCAGAACTAAGGTCTGCATCAATAGCCATCTGTTTTCCCGGCATGGCATCCAGATTAAATCTGGCTGCCACCTCTGCCACTCGTTCTGCACCTTTTGTGATAACAATAAACTGCATCAACACGATGATCAGGAAGATGATCAGACCTACTACTACGTTTCCTCTTAAAACGAAATCACCAAAGGCAGCAATGACACGGCCTGATGAACCTCCCTGAGAAAGGATATTTCTCGTGGTTGAAACATTGATACCCAGACGGAACAGCGTGGTAATAAGCAAAAGAGAGGGGAATATGGAGAATTCCAATGGCTCCCGAATGGTCATGGTTATTACCAGGATCATCATGGAAAGGGACATATTCAATATGATCGCCACATCCACCAGTCCCGCCGGAAGGGGAATGATCAAAAGCAATATGATCGTGATCACAAACATAACCACTGAGTAACTCAATAACCGTTTCATTCGTCCATTAATCTCCAACTATTATTTTTTATCTTTATTTTTCCCGTTATCCTGTTTATACAGATATACCAGGATTTCTGCCACTGCCGTATAAAATTCTGAGGGGATCGGCCTGTCCAGTTCACAGGAATTGTACATAGCCCGTGCAAGTGGTTTATTTTCAATGGTATAAACATTGTTTTCTTCCCCCACCTTTACGATTCTTAACGCCAGTTCATCTAATCCCTTGGCAAGTACTACCGGAGCATTGTCATGATCAGGATCATATTTTAAAGCAATGGCCACATGGGTAGGATTTCGTATGATCACATCTGCCTGGGGAACCTTCTGCATCATCCTGCTGGATGCCATCTGACGCTGCAGGCTTTTGATCCTGTTTTTAATCTCAGGATTACCTTCTGTCTGTTTATACTCATCTTTTACTTCCTGCTTTGTCATACGAAGCTCTTTTTCGTATTCCCAGCGCTGATACAGATAATCGCCAAAGGCAATGACCATAAAGGCAATACATACACGTATCAGCAGATCAAAGATCATTTTCATCATATAAGCCGCAGATGCTGCAGGATTCATATCGATCATTGATGCCATGGGCTGCAGATCCTGCTTCAGTATGTTGTAAAGCAATACCAGCAGCAGTGTTATCTTGATGGAGTTTTTCACCAACTCTACTGCATTTTTCATGGAAAACAGACGTTTTATACCTGAAAGAGGATTAAGCCTGTTCCATTTTGGCCGGATGGATTTAAAGGATACATTAAAACGTGTTTGTACTCCATGCGCCACAATTCCAAGTAAAAGGGCTAAAAGCAACAGAGGAAGCGCACATTTTAAAAACACAGACAGTGTAACAAAAACAAGGCTGGCTGAAAGCATATCTTCTGAGGACCGGGCTGCTCCATCTATGACCCAGGTCATATAATTTTTCATCTGTCCATATATAAAAGGAAGCCATATGCGGATCCCGAAAAATATGCCAGCCAGGATCACTACGGTAGCTACATCCCTGCTTTGGAAGATATTTCCTTCTTTTCTGGCATCCCGCCGCTTTTTGGCGGTAGGCTGTTCGGTTTTCTCCTGGCCACTCTGTCCCATCTTCTATGACACTCCTTTAGACTGGTTTCATATTGCTTAAAAGCTTCCACATCATCTGATACATATATGTAAAGATGGTATCTATATAATCTGCCATTGGCGAAAACAGCAACAGCATCATCAAAAGCCCCATTATGATCTTTACCTGGAAATTTACCGTAAAAACATTGATCTGGGGAATGATACGCATCAGAATCCCCATTGCCAGTTCTGATACAAGCTCAATTGCTATCATTGGAAATGCAAACTGCATACCAGTAAGGATCCCCTGGCAGAATCCAGCTGTGATCACATGGACCAGCATGGGATTAAATGTCACTTTTCCAAAAGGGATCAGCTGTACCGACTGGTAAAACAATTCTAACAGCCGCAAATGACTGTTGCTGGCAAAAAAGATCAGTACCATAAATGCATAATAAATACCGGAACTGACCGTTGACTGGGTTCCATACTGGGGATCATAAACCTGAGCCATGCTAAGTCCCATTGAATAATCCATAATGGAAGAAGCAAACCGGATCGTAAGGAATGCCAGTTCCATTGCAAAGGCTAACACTGCCCCAAGAAAAAGCTCTCCCGCAAGCATTAGGATGTATTCTGCCATTGATCCCGGATATGCCATCTGGGTCTGGTCTGCAGACAGATACAGGAGCAGTGACAGGGCAAAAATAAAATATGCCCTTATTTTTACAGGAAAATTACTTTTTCCAAAAAGGGGATTGAATCCGATGGCTCCGCTCATACGCATCACTGCCATTGAAAATGTGATAAACATAGATCTTCTTTACCCCTTTGCGATCAATTCCACTATGTATTGAAAAAATTCCTGAAGCATGACCAGCATAGAACTTCCTAAAAAACCTAAAAGCACCATAATAGCCAGCAGCTTGGGGACAAATGTCATTGTCTGTTCATTGATCTGTGTGGCTGCCTGAAAAACAGCAATGACCACACCTACGATCATACTGATCAACAGAAATGGCAGCGACAGCTTCATTGCCAGCTGGAATGCTTCATACATGATATCCAGGATCTGCACTTCTGTCATATTCCCACCTCTTTCCTACCGGAAGCTTTGTACCAGACTGGAAAATAAAAGTTCCCAGCCATTTACTGTAATAAATAAAAGTAACTTAAAGGGAAGAGAGACCATAGTTGGCGGAAGCATTACCATACCCATGGACATAAGGGTGGTAGACACCACTATATCTATAAGCAGAAATGGAAGATAAATCAGAAATCCTGCAAGAAACCCTTTTTTTAATTCGCTGGTCATAAAAGCTGGTACAACAACAGTAAGAGGATATTCTTTCACATCTTTCTTAACTTCCTGTTTTGACATCTGTACAAAATGATCCAGCGTATCCTTCTCTGTATTGCGAAGCATGAATTGCTTCAGTGGATCTGCCATGCGGCTTACTGCCTCCTGCTGTGTGATCTCCCCATTTTTATAGGGCTCGTAGGCAACCGTATTGATCTGGCCTATAACCGGACTCATAATATACAGCGACAAAAAAAGTGCCATGCCTGTTAATACCATATTAGGCGGTGTCTGCTGGACTCCCATTGCATTTCTCGTAAAAGAAAGTATGATTATAATACGCATAAAGGAACTCATCATAACCACAATGGAAGGAAGCAATGCTGCAAAGGTAAGCAGCATGATAATATCCAGCGCAGGAACATTTCCTCCATTTAAGCCTGTAATCAGCTCATTCATTCGTTTTCTCCTCCTTAAACCGTTCCAGAACCTGGATCCCCGTCTGACTAGTCCCAAGCAGATATTGGTTTTCATCCAGTTTAAGAAGAATAATGTACTGATCATTTCCTACTTTTAGTTGTTCCAGTATCCGCATCTTTCCCCCTTTATTTCCATAAGGGGCGTTCTTCCCCAGGTACCGGCTTGCCTGCCATGCCAAAAACAAAATGACTACAAAAGCAAGCAGCATACCTGTTGTAGAAACAATATCTGTTATCATATTAAGGGCTCTCCGGATTGATATCCCTGGTTACAATATCGGTAATACGGATACCAAAATTATCCTCTACTACTACAATATCTCCCCTGGCAACACACTGTCCATTTACATACAGGTCTGCCTGTTCTCCTGCCATTTTGTCCAGGACTACAAGAGATCCCTGGGTAAACTCCAGAATATCCTTTACCAATTTCTTAGTGCGTCCTATTTCCACTGATATCTCCAACGGCACCTTCATGAGCATTTCCTGGTTGGCGCTTTCTTCTCCATTTTCACTTCCAGAAGATTCAAGACCAGGCGCATTGGCCGGCCGGATCAGGGCAGGTTCCCTGGATTCCTTTTTCCCTTCCTGTTCCCGTTTTTCCATATCCTGCATCAGCTGCATCATCTGCACCTGTGACTGCTGCATCTGATTCAAAAGCTGTAAAATAGCCGGATTCATATCTGCAGAAATACCAGCTGGAATCTGGGAATATACAGGCTGCGATGTAGGTGCTGGCTGCGGTGTAGGTACTGGCTGCGGTGTAGATGCTGGCTGTGGAACCGGTGCTGGCTGCGGGGCCGGTGCTGGCTGTGGGGCCGGTTCTGGCTGTGGGGCCGGTTCTGGCTGCGGTGTTGGTGCTGGTTCTGGATCAGGCTGCGTTTTTTCTTTCTCTGCTGCCTCTTCTATTACCTTCTCTGCAGTTTCTTCTGCTGCCTTTGATCCTGACTCCTTATTTTCTGTCTGAACCTCTGCTGCTTCTTCCAGGGATATCTCAAATGGTTCCAAAAGCCTTTTGGCAAGCTTTTCCGGCATAATATTTAAAAACTCACTTTTCAGCTTTCCTTCGATCTCAAGGGTAAAGGAAATGACCACCATAGGAATTGTTTCCGGAAAATACTTGTTTTTAAAGCTTTCTGCGTCTGTGATCTCAAAAGAAACTGGTGTGGATATATTAACTGTAAATTTCAAAAATTCTGAAAGTGCCGTTGCTGAAGCACCCATCATCTGGTTCATTACCTCACAAATAGCACTTCTGTTGATCTCATCCAGTTCAAATTTATCATCTGGTACCTCTTCGCCCAGAAGGGTTCCTACTATGATGCGCACGTCATTTCTGCTGAACATCATAATATTGCTTCCTTCCAGGCCCTCTACATAAGCGATTTCTACTCCTACTGCCGGTTCCAGCTTTTTAAACTCAAACTGATCCCTTGTAAGGATCTTTACCTTTGGAGTCGTGATGTGAACGGTAGATCCCAAAAGGGTAGACATTGCTGTCGCTGATGCTCCAAGGCTGATATTCATCATCTCCCCAAGAGCATCTATTTCCATCTCATTAAAGCTGAGTGCACCCATTCTTATTTTCCTCCTGTTTTCTACTTACCGATTTCCAGTGCTTTCTGAGCCATCAGCTTAATTGCGTTTAATGCTGTTACATTTGCTTCATAAGACCGGGTCGCTGACATGCTGTCTACCGTTTCTTTCAGCACATCCACATTTGGCATAGTCACATAGCCGTCTGCATCCGCATCCGGATGATCCGGATTGTAAACTTTCTTAGCTTCTCTGTCATCTTCCACAATGCCAGAAACTCTTACTCCTGCATGACGGCTGGTTATTCCTTTTCCCCGTGCTGCATTTTCCATTGCCTGGGCAAAAGACGTATCTGAATAGCTTTCAAGAAGTACATTTTTCCTTCGGTATGGACCACCTGACTCTGTCCGCGTTGTGTCCATATTTGCTATGTTTTCTGCCGCAATATCCATCCTGACACGCTGTGCGCTCATTCCAGAAGCGCTTATATCGAATGAACCTAAAAATGCCATAACAGTTCCCTCCTTATGGATCATTTTCCTAAAATGTCATTTACAGTTTTTACAATTCTCTGTGCATCAAAAGGCTTCACCACAAAATCACGGGCACCTGATTTGATCGCATCTACAACCATGCTTTCCTGTCCCATTGCTGTACACATAACAACTTTGGCATTTGGATCACCTTCACGAATTTTTTTCAAAGCCTGAAGCCCGTCCATATTTGGCATGGTGATATCCATAATTACCATGTCCGGTTTTTCCTCACTGTATTTTTTTACTGCTTCTGCCCCATCCTGTGCCTCGATAAAATCGTTATATCCACTTGAACTGAGAGCTTTCTTGATCATCATCCTCATAAAAGCAGCATCGTCTACCAGCATTATCTTAGCCATTTCTTATTCCTCTTCTTCCTTCATTCTTATTTATACTCCCGTATTCCGGAGCGTATTTATCCTTGTTCTTTTACAGATCCGTCACTGTTATCAGGATCTTCTTCCTTCTGCGGCATTATATCCGTTTTCTTTTCTTCTATTTGTGACGCAATGCATTTTTCAATCTTCACAGCCACATTTTTCTTATAACATCCCATTTGTCCTGTAAACCAAGGCTGACGTCCTACAAAAAGTCTGACCGGACTGTCTTTTGGCTTTCCAAGATCGATCACATCTCCTACCTGGATCTGATAAAGTCCTTTCAGATCCAGCTGTACCGTGCCAAGCTGTCCTGTAATAGGCAGTTTGGAGTAACGGATATTATCCATGATCTTCTCTTTATTATCCTGATAAGAAAATCCTCTTGCCAGGTGCTTGCGGTTGTCAATACTGTGAAAGATCACCGTAAGAAGATTGCCCGGAAGGCAGATCTTTACTTTTTCCTGTGCCTGTCCAGATATGTCCACATTTAAAATGATAATGGCTACTGTTTCATCCAGACCTACATCCTGGACCATGGTTGGATTTTCTTCTACATGTTCTACGGAAAAAGCAATGCTCACATAATTTGAAAATCCATCCTTTAAAGCACCTGTCATATATTCTACAATCCGCTTGTACAAAGCACGTTCCACGTCGGAATACCGGTAATCATCCTCTACTGCTACAACATCTTCGCCCCCCAGCATATGGTTGATCAGTGTAATCACCATACCCGGAGTTACAAACAGCATCAGTGGAACACTCATTTTTTCTTCTCCTGCTATTGATGCGTCTATCATTGTCATGCAGTCGTTTTCGTGAAGGGCATTTACGTATTCGTAATACCTTCTTTCCTGTACATCCAGCACCGTTATGTCCGTCATCACGCGGAAAATACCGTTGATCTGGGAAGTAAGAATACGTGCATAATTCTCAAATACACTCCTGAGGATCTTCATTTTTTCTTTTGTGAATTTCCTCGGGCTGAAAAAGTCGTATTTAATATAGTTCTTTTCTTCTGGTGACAGAGGCTGTACAGATTCTGTTTTCTTTTCCTGTGCTGGTGCATCCGCACTCATGGATTTTAAAAGTGCATCTATCTGGCTTTGTGATAAAACATCTGCCATTCTTCCTGACCTCTCTTATTCACTGGTATTTTGCATTTTCTCCACAGACCCTGCATCTTCTGCACCTGCATCTTCTGCACCTGCATCTTCTGCACCTGCATCTGCTGCACCGGTATCTACCGGTGCCTCTGTATCTGCCGGTACGGTTTCACCACCCTGGGAAGAGCTTTGTGACTCTCCTACTGTTACTACTGTAGTATTCGCATATTCACCGCTCTTAAACTCTTTATAATACTCATTCAGGTCTCTTTCTTTTGCCCCATTATCTAAAAGCAAAAATTCAATCCTGCGGTTTTTTATCCTTCCTTCTTCTGTGGAATTATCTGCTATAGGGCGATATTCACCATAACTTATATCCACCAGCTTCTCCGGCTTTATTACATTCTGCTGCTGAAGATAAATACATACTTCTGCAGATCTCATCGCCGAAAGGATACGGTCTTTTCGTATAATCTGTGGATTGATCTGTGAATTATCTGTTACTTTCGCAGTGTGGGACATGATATTAACCTGTTCAATCCCACCTGCTGCAGGAGCTATGGCTTTTGCAAATGTATAGAGGACTGCCTGTCCTTCCCGTGTAAGCACGGAGCTGTTTGCACCGAAAAACACATTATTTGCAAAAGAAACATAAGTATAATCATCTCCCCTGATGACCGTAGCCTCCTTTACACCCGCCTGATTCAGGCTTTCAGCGATCGTAAGATACAGCTTATTTACATCTTCTGCCTGAAGATCTTCCTGGCCGATCTCCTGGCCTTTGCTATCCACCTCTGGGGTATCTGACATCTGGGAATTAATGGTAATATTCTCTGATCCCTGGTTCTGTATGCTTGGGATGCTTTTCACAAAAATAGTCCATTTCTGTGCGTCCAGGTTAGACATGGAATACAGCATGATAAAAAATGTAAGCAGCAATGTTACCATGTCTCCATAAGTATCCATCCAGTTGCCGCCGCTGTCTGTGGGGCGATTTTTCTTACTCATTTATCTTCCTGTTCCTTCCCCTGAGAATCTCCACCTTCTGTTTTTGCAAGGATCTTCTGCTGCTGTGACTGTTTAATCGATGCAAGAAGATGTTCCCTCAGGTATTTTGGATTTTCTCCTGCCTGTATGGCAATGATCCCTTCAATGATAGTAGAACAATACAGTTCTTCCTCATCCTGCCGGATCCTCAGTTTCTTTGCGATCGGATTAAAAATAACATTTGCAAGAATACAGCCGTAAAAGGTTGTGATCAATGCTACTGACATGTCACTGCCGATAGTAGATGAACCACCTGCATCCATATTCATTCCCTTCAGCATGTTGATCAAACCGATCAGGGTACCTATCATACCAAAGGACGGTGCATAAGATGCAGCTTTTTCATAAAGACCTGCCGCCTGGTCATGACGGACCATCATATTATCCAGTTCTCTTTCCAGAACCAGCCTTACTTTGTCCGGATCGTTTGCATCTACGATCATCAGGACACTCTGCCTAAAGAAAGGATCCTTGATCTCCGCCGCTTTATCCTCCAACGCCAGAAGGCCGCTCTGCCTTGCTATGGTTCCCAGATCTACAAGCTGTTCGATCAATTTGGGGATATTATAGCGGTTTCCCCTTATAAGTACTGCAAAATGCTTTGGGATATCCTTTAATATCCCTAATGGATAGCTGGACAAAGTTGCTGACAGAGCCCCACCAATTACAATGACCATACTGGGGATATTAATAAAGTTACCAATCTTAGCAAAACCGATTCCGTTTACAATTAAAGCAAAACCCAGGATTATACCTAGTAATGTTGTAGGATCCACCTGCTTTTCCTCCTAAATCTGCATCTCTTTTTTTATGCTGACACATCTTTGAAAGAACCCGGTCACCTGATCTTTGATGCTTTCTACACTGTCTTTTACCAGATAGTAATCTCCATTCATCATACGGATCTTTGTTTCCGGGATCTGTTCGATCAATTCAACCTGAAGCCAGTTCAGATATAAAATTTCTCCGTTAAGTCGTTCTACACAGATCATATTCCTTACCGCTTCATGTTGATCAGGTCAGACAGGATCTCATCACTGACTGTAATGATCTTTGAATTGGCCTGAAAGCCTCTCTGTGTTGTGATCATATCAGAAAATTCCTTTGCAAGATCCACATTGGAAGCCTCCAGATATCCGGTCATTAAAGAAGAGGTGCTTCCTCCTGGGATCGTAGCGGAAGCATTACCACTGTTATCGCTTTCTGCTGCCCCATAGTAAAAAGAACCCTTTTTGCTTAAGCCCTCCGGATTCTGGAAGGTGGCAATGGCAACCTTACCGATGCTGACGGTTTTTCCATCCTTATCCGGATCCGTTGACTTTACTGTACCTGAAATCTCTCCCAGACTGTTGATCTTTACATTTGTCAGCTGCAGCGGAGCATCACCAAAATCATTGCCTGTTACATCACTAGGAACCTTGATGGCTACAAGATCTCCATCAAATCTCGTTGGCTTATCTACCTCATCCGGACGGAAACCATAAACAAAATTTCCGTTGGCATCTGTAAGATATCCGTTTCCGTCAATATTGAACTGACCAACTCTGGTATAATCAAAGTCCGTTTTCTTCATATCCGCTACTGTAACCGTTTCTGTGCTCTTTGGGAATGTAATAAAGAAGCCTTCTCCGTCTACACTTGCATTAAGACCACCTACATAGGTTGGTGTAGAGGCACTCATATCCGTACTGATGGAACCCATCATGGAACCATATCCATACTGGGCTGCATTTACACCACCGGCATTCTCGCTTCCCTTTGTGGAGGTGGTGGAAGTCTGGTACATCGCCTCTTTAAAGCTGTAGCTCTGGGACTTAAAACCAAATGTATTTACGTTTGCAATATTGTTGCCGATGACGTCCAGTTTGTTCTGATGCGCCCTAAGACCTGATACTGCTGAATCCATTGCTCTTAACATATTCTTTTTCTCCTTTTTACATTTCTTCTGTGTCTGTATCTTCAGATCCTGTGTCTTTCAGATCTGCATTTGCTAACTGTTCTGTGATCTTATCTGTTTTTTCAGATCCTCTGTCAGGATCTTTTTCACCTGCTTTCTCTGGAAGCTTTCCTACTCCCAGGACACTGGACATCTTATAGCTGGTATCATCACCTTCCAGACGTACCACCGGATCTCCCTGGGTAAAATCAACAGAAATTACCTTCCCATATTTCACGCCATTTGCTGCCCCGGTATCAGGATCCGTAACCGCCACAGTTACCTCCTGACCGATCAGGCTGCCTGCATATGTCTGAGTTGTAACAGCAGCTGATGTATTTAATGACTCTGTCATGGCAGTAAGTGACTGGACCATTGCCATATTTGTCATCTGGGACATCATTTCGCTGTTATCCATAGGGCTTGTCATATCCTGATTGGAAAGCTGTGCTGCTAACAGCTTGATAAAGCTGTTTACATCCATCGTGTTCTTGCTGTTGGATCCGGCACTGTAAACACCTGCCTGATACGGGTTTGCAGTGCTGCTGACTGTTATTTGATCTGCCATATCACTTTAATCCTCCTTCTAGGTCAGTCCCAGCCTTAGCTGTTGGGCAAAGCTGTCATCCTGCTTCTGGCGCTGCTCTTTTTGATCCTGCCTGCCGTTTCTGCCATGACCGGTATCCTGATCCATGTTTTGCCTGTTTTCAGTCTGTTCCGGTGTGTAAATAACAGTAGGAGTTCCTGTTTTTTCTTCCAGGATCTGTGCCAGATGCCCTGCTTCTTTGCTTAATATCTCCAGTGTTTTTGCACTGGTTGAAAAAATAGTGACCTCTGTTTTTCCTTTTTCATACTCCAGCCGGATAGTCAGCTTTCCAAGCCTTTCCGGCTCCAGGGAAAGCTCCAGCTTTCCTTTTTTTTCACTGATCTTTGTATCCAGGTAGTTTCCCAGATCCTCTGTCAATGTATCCTGGGCTGTTGGCAGCCGGTCTGCCGGTCCTGTATCAACAGCAGCTGGTTTTGCTGCTGTGCCAGCTGAACTTTCAACAGTTCCTGTATAACCGGGCGATGCCAGGGCTGTCATTTCCTTTCCGGAAATATGTTCCTTCTGGTCTGGTATTTCTTCTTCCCGGTTCATTTTGGCAGTTTGCTTTGACTGCCCGGCTTCTTCTGCCTCTCCTGATTTTTCTTTCTCTCCAGTCTGGTCCGATCTGTTCCGGAGCTTTAAGTCATCTGCATGGACAGCTGTTTCTGTGTGGGGGGATTCTGTGTGGGGGGATTCTGTCTGCTGTATGGTACTGACCGCTGCCGTCTGGTCCTCCATTCCTGTTTCCACCGTTGTCTGTACAGCCAGATCTTGTATTCCATTTATTTCATTGTTGTAAACAGCAGGCGTTTTACTATTTTCTGCTGTTATCTGTACAAAGGTCCTGTAACAGGCTTCAGAAGCATAGGCAGCTGCCAGTTCCTGCTCCTGCTCTTTTTCTCCATCCTGGCTGTTCTTTTCGTCCTGTATGTCCGTTACTTTTATTTCTGCTTTTATTTCAGCTGTTTTTTCGTTTTCTCCGGACTGCCTGCCATTAACCTGTTTTTCATTTCCCCTGTTTTTGGTTTCTTCTGGCTGTGTTTCTTTATTTTTTGTTTCCCCTGTTTCTGCTTTTTTTGTTTCGTCATCCTGGGCTGCTTTTTTCTTGTATTTTGTCAGCATCGATGCAAAATCTGCCCCATTCTCCACTTTTTCTTCTGGGTTCGTACCTGACTTCACAGAATATCCTGTTTTTATCTGACCGGTATTTTCAATCCTGCTCAACCTAGATTACCTCCCTGTTTTGAGAATATCTGGCTGTTCTTGAAGCAAATTCTTCTATAAACAGCTCCTGTGCCTTTTTAGCAGCTTTTTCATACTCACTCTGACGCCTGTCCTTTAACTTTTCATAACGGGACGTATCTATCTTTGCAGCGATCACCTGTACTTTTTTCTTTTCTTCTTGCTGCTGTAAAAGCTTTAACTGTTCCTGTTTTTTCCGGATCTGATCTTCCATTTCACTGATATACATACCATAAAGACAAATATCTTTTATCTGTACATCCTGTTTTTTCAAATCATCCATCTTATTCTGGGCAGATACCAGCTTGTTCTCCAGTTCCTGTATCTCTGCTTCTTTTTTCCGGATCTGTGCCAGAAGTGTACCATGTTCTGCCTTAATGCTGTCCAGAATCTGTTCCTTATAATGAAGTACATTTTCAAGACTGTATTTAAATCTCTTCATCTTAAGTATCATCTCCTATAACTGCTAACCCACGATTTTTTCCATTCTCCTTATGCTTTCCTCATAAGGGATATTTTCATTTGTTTCCTGTTCCAGAAATTTATTCATATCACCTATGCGGTCAACTGCTTCATCCAGAGCACTGTTTGCACCTTTTTTGTAAGCGCCAATGGAGATCAGGTCTGCATTTTTCTGATAAAGACTTAACATGTTCCTGAACCTTGAAGCTGCTTTCCTGTGTTCTTCCCCGGCTATATCATTCATAAGACGTGAAATACTTGCACTGATATCAATAGCCGGAAAATGGTTTGCATTAGCCAGCTGCCTGCTTAAAACAATATGACCATCCAAAATACCTCTGACTGTATCAGCCACCGGCTCATTGGTATCGTCTCCCTCCACCAGTACCGTATAAATCCCGGTAATGGAACCTTTTGCAAAATTCCCGCTTCTTTCCAGAAGCCTTGGAAATTCTGCATAAATAGAAGGTGTATAACCTCTGGCTATAGGCGGTTCTCCAATAGCAAGACCGATCTCCCTCTGTGCCATGGCATATCTGGTAAGAGAATCCATCATCAGCAGCACATCTGCTCCCTGATCCCTGAAATATTCAGCGATCGTTGTTGCAACCAAGGGACATTTCATACGCAGCATTGCCGGCTGGTCTGATGTGGCTACAATAAGGACAGAACGTTTCATGCCCTCTTCTCCCAGATCCTTTTTAACAAATTCCAGAACCTCCCTGCCTCGCTCTCCTACCAGGGCGATCACATTGATATCTGTTTTTACATTCCGGGCGATCATTCCCATCAATGTACTTTTTCCAACACCGGAGCCTGCAAAAATCCCCATTCTCTGACCTTTTCCAATGGTATTTAAACCATCAATGGCCTTAATCCCAAATTCCAGATGTTCCCTGATAGGAGGACGGTTAAGAGGGTTGATATAGGCACTGTCTACTGTATAAAGCTTCCCTGGGGGAAACTCTCCTTTTTCGTCAATGGGATGCCCCAGCGCGTTGATGATACGGCCTTTCAGGAAGTCTCCCACCGGTATCTGCAAACGGCATCCGGTATTGCGGACAAAACTTCCCGCTGTGATCCCGCTGATATTTTCATAGGTCATCAGCTGTATTTTGCCATTTTTGAATCCTACCACTTCCGCAGGAACCTGACAGTTCTCAGCTTCATTGTAGATCATAACAATATCACCAATACCGGATCTGCCTCCGGAAGCTTCCATTGACATTCCCACTACATTTTCAATTTTTCCAATGCGGTCTGCTGTTTCTGCCTGCTGTATTAACTTCAGGAGATTTTCATACATGGTTTTCACCTCTGTGTACTTTATGTATCCATAAAATCTTTATGTATTGGCGTTGTCTACAAGTCTGTGTATATTTTCAAGCTGGGTATCTACACTCATATCTATAATCCCGTCCGGCATTTCGATGATACAGCTTCCGCATTTTCCGTCCTCCATTACTATAAATTTGACGTTGTCAGAGAGCCGTGACAGTTTCTCTGCCAGATGTCCATCTGCCTGAACCATGGTCTCATAGTCTTCTTTTTCCATATAGATCTTGACCCAGTCCATTTTCTGCAGTTTTTCTGTTTCAGCTTCTATCATCCTGCTTATAACAGAACCGCTGGATCTCAGGCTGATATGGATCACTTTTTCAGCCACTGCCACAGCAATATCTTTTAATTCTTCCAGATATTCTCTGAGGCATTTTTCTTTTTCTTTGTTGATCTCTATTAAGGCTTTTTCCAGGCTTTCTTTAAAAAACCGCTGATTTTCACGATGTTTCGCCTCATTTTCCTTTTCTGCCCTAATCAGTCCCTCTTCATAGCCTTTTTGTCTGCCTTCTTCAAATCCTTTCATCTGGGCTTCCTCAGAGATCTGTTCTGCCTTTTCCTTTGCTTCCTGTTCAATGGCTGCCGCTTCTTTCCGGGCTTCTTCTAATATTTTTTCTTTTTCCCTGAGCACCAGCTCTATTTGTTCCTGACTGCATTCCGGACCATTGTATGTATCATTGTCCGCATTTAAAGAAGCTTCCGTTTCTTTTTTATTCTGCTTTTCTGTTTCTGGTTTCTGTGCATCCGGTGCCGTAAATACCTGTAAGGGAAGCTTCCGGACTCTGGCTTTATTTTCAAAGCCTGTATCCTGATCAGACAACAATGTTATCGTCATCTCCTCCCTTATTGATTATTACTTCTCCTGCATCTTCCAGTTTACGGATCAGATTAACAATACGCTGCTGTGCCTCTTCCACTTCCTTAAGCCTTACATTGGTAGTGATCTCCAGGTCTCCCTTGACTGTTTCTGCCATACGCTTGGACATATTTGCAAAGAATACGTTCTTCATATCCTCTGATGCAGTCTTTAATGCATATACAATATCCTTGGAATCGCAATCCCTGATAAAACGCTGTACAGATCTTGGATCCATATCGATGATATTCTCGAACATGAACATCTTGTCCCTGATGCTTTTTGACAGTTCCGGATTATCTTTATCCATTTCATCAAAGATCTGTTTCTCGTTTCCTCGGTCAACATGGTTCATCACATCTGCCACATAATCAATACCGCCCAGGTTCATATTATCCTCACTGGTAATGATCGTAGCGAATTTCCTCTTCATTTCCTCTTCCACAATAGCTATTGCCTCAGGAGATACACGGCTCATATTTGCCATGCCTTCCAGTACCGGTATCCTTTTTTCATTTGGAAGCTGTTCCAGTATCTGGGCCGCCTGCTGAGGATCCATATAAGCCATGATCAGAGCGATCACCTGGGGCCGCTCATGCTGGAGCAGGGCAAGAAGGGATTTGGGATCTCCCTTTGTAAAAAAGTTAAATGGCTTGGACTGGAGAGTCTTGGATACTTTTTCCAGAAGATTTCTGGCTGTGGTTTCTCCAAAAGCTTTTTCCAGTACACTTCTGGCATAATCCAGACCTCCATCTGTCATCATCTTGTGGGTAAGGCACATTTTATAAAACTCATCTAATGCATTCTCCACCTGGGCATTATTTGTTTTTCCAAGCTTTGCTACCTCATAAGTCAGGTCTTCGATTTCCTGTTCACTGAGATATTTATAAATCTGGGAAGCGCGGTCTGCTCCTAAAGACACAACTACCACTGCTGCTTTCGCCCGCGCATCCATTTTATCCAGTTCGGATCCCCCGGTAATATCTGTTATCTTACTTCCCTCTATTTCTGCCATCGTTTCCTCCACCAGTAAGCAGCCAATTCTGGATCAGTTTTGCTGCGATCTGCGGATTTTCATCCACAAAGGAACCGATCTCCTGTTTTAATTTCAGACTGTGCTGCATTTTCAGATTTAAAATTTCTTCATTTTTCTTAAGTTCATCGTCCTGTCCCTGAAGCGCCGACTGTTCCTCTTCAGTTAACAAGGATATATTCCCATCATTTTTAGTTTTATTGTCGGCGGCAATGGCATTTTGAGAATTTTCAGTAATCGCACCTCCATCCGGTATCTGTTCCAACAGTGCCTGTCTTTCTTCTTCTGACGCTTTCAAATGCTGCCTGCTGAGTATCAGCAAAGCAATCAGCAATACCAGAAGCAGCCCACCTGCCCCTATGGCGATCAAAAGAGGCAATGGAAGCTTTGCTTTCTGTGCCGGTGCTGTTACCGGCACCGCGTTTGTGTTTTTACTGGCTGCTGAAAGGGCTCTTATAACTGTGATCTTTGAAGGAGCGTCCTCCTGGGTAATACCTGCTGAATTAGCTACAAGACTGACCAGATCTGCGTCTGCAATAGATGTATCATCTGTATCAATAGTAACGCCTACTGTTGTATTTTCCAGAACACCAGGATCGATCTGACGCTGTTCTTTTGTGGAATTATACAGCCACTCTCTTATTGCGCTGTTGTTGGAATATGTATCTGAACCTGCCTGTGTGCCTGTCTGGCCCGTATAACGGGGTGTATCTGCATTAGCATCTGCGCCTGCTACGCCTCCATTTCCCGAAGACGTACTTCCTGTATTCTCCCCTGCTGTTTCTTCTTTTTCCAGCAGTCCTGTTTTATCATTCTGGTCAACCTTATCCGGAGTGGTATACTGGACTGTTTCCTGGATCAGCTTCTGCATATTCAGTGTGCCTTTTACAGAAACTGCAACTTTTCCCTGTCCATACATTAATTCCAGGACCCGGCGCACATTTCCTGCTATACTTTTTTCTACCTGACTGGTAAGCTCTGCTACATCTTTTCCTGTACCGGCAGTATTACCTGCCTCATCTTCACCGCCGACTTCCATCATGGTAGCAGCATCAAATACAGAAACATTGGTAAAATTCATTCCCTTTACAGCTCTTGCGATCAGGTTCTTGATAGCAGCTGCCTTTGTATCTGTCAGATCCTGTCCGGGATCCATTGTCACCACAACAGAGGCTGATGCATCTGTCTGCTGTGTATCATCCAGTGCATATTTCTGGGTTCCGCCTTCTGCTATGGTCACTTTTGCATCACGTACCCCTTCAAATAATCCGATCTGGGCACCAAGACGATCCTGAAGTTCATACAATGTATATTTTTCCTTATCCTTTTCAGTGCTCATGATTCCCGCATTATTACGGTACATATCATAAGTAAAGCCGCTTTTAGGATATCCTTTGCTTAGCAATTCAGCCCTGGTCTTATCTACTGTATCTGACATTACCTGGACAGAGCCGTTTTTGTCATTGTATCTGTAATCAACACCTTCATCCTGAAGAAGACTTACAACTGCCTGGGCATCATCCGAGCTCATTCCTGTAAACAAGGTACTGTATCCTTTTTTCGTGCCTATATTCAGGACCAGAAGTCCGGCTGCCGCCAGGATAATCGTCCCCGCTGCAATGACTGCGATCATTTTTTTTGTTTTCCCTGGCATCTTCTGCCATGCTTCTTTTAGATTCTGCACTGTTCCATTCATCCTTTGCATTTCCATATATAGCAAATATTAAAAATCTACTGTTCCATTCCATGGCCAGCAGTATTAAACACTCATCTTTAAAATTTCGTTATACGCTTCCATTGCTTTATTTCTAAGAGAGATCATAACTTCCAGGCTCAGTTCTGCTTTTGCCTGGGCGATTGGAAGACTGTGGGCATCTTCTAACTGCCCCGTTGCCAGAAGATACTGTTTCTGTTCTACATCCTTCTGTGTGTCGTAAACATTTTGCACTGTATCTTCAAGCACTGACTGGAACACAGATTTTGTGCCATTTTCTGTTCCTGTTATTTTTTTATCATTCTTTTCAACAGCATCCCACCCTTTCATAGGGGTAATAAACCCATTCACCTGTTCAATCATTTTATATTTTCTCCTTAACTGTATAATTTGTATGATTTAAAAGTTTTTAGCTGCGCTGCGCAGACGTGAAAGGTCGCTACTTACAGAACTGATCATAAACTGGTATTCATAAGCTGTTCTTGCCAATTCAACCTGTTCCTGATCCATATCCACATTATTCTCATCCAGTCTGGTTGATTCATTTAAGGTTGTATGGACAGACGGTCTCATATTTTCAATCCCTCTTGCCACATTTTTCATAGAAGTCTTCTTCACAGTAAGAGCAGACCGGATCTTCTGTGCCAGTTCATTCTCAAAGGTCATATATTGTGACTTAAAACCTGGCGTATCAACATTTGCAATGTTGTTCATAGTCAGGTTCTGTCTCATCCATAAGCTGTCCAGGGTTTTTTCTCCAAGTAATAATCCATTTCCATACAAGTCCATCATAAATGTTCATCCTCCTGTGTGGCCGATATAATTTTCTTCAAAAAATACATACCGTTAATATCCCTTGATGGAAGGGGTTACAATTTTCGTATTTTTATCATTATCTATACACTCTATATAATATATAATTCTTATGATTTTTTCAAGTCTTATATTTTTAGCTGCCGCCTTTCTTGTATTGGTAATTTGTCACAAAGTTTTATAGCAATTTGCATTGTCTTTTTATTATATCTATTTATTTTTTTATTTTGCCCATACAATTGTGATTTTGCATAACTCCACCGTTATTTTGCACGTTTTAGATGTTATATTTTGTCAATAAATATACTTTGTCCTAGATTATTCACGGATCAGCCGTGAAAGTGGCTGAAAGCCACATAGTTACTGT
>OGSS01000424.1_pt1 | contig 46071 bp, 45 predicted proteins | sample 1553591 | NCBI WGS metagenome assembly OGSS01 (sample SAMEA2580061, study PRJEB22360) | human gut metagenome | biome: human gut; feature: human-associated habitat; material: faeces | place: Denmark | collected 2008/2010
TAGTCATACGTGAGGGAAATCCCAACCGGCCTTGACGCAGCCAATGGGCTTTTATTTCTTTGATGTCAGTTAAATTCTAACGATTTTGATGCAGTGACAAGGAAGCCCCATGGTAGGCGGGTCGAACTGTATTTGCATACGTGAGAATCGCATAGCATGGGGCTGACGCAGGCAATGCGTCAAAATTGCTTAGAATTTAGAAATTGTCAGCATGAAGTTCAAAGAAACTTCTCGGATGCTTACAAACCGGGCAAACAGTTGGCGCAGTGGTACCTACTACGATATGTCCGCAGTTGCGGCATTCCCAGATCTTTACTTCACTGCGTTCGAAAACCTGCTTGGTTTCTACATTGTGGAGCAGCTTTCTATAACGTTCTTCGTGTCTCTTTTCAATGGCACCTACCTGACGGAAGCTTTCTGCCAAATCGTGGAAGCCTTCTTCGTCGGCTTCTTTAGCCATACGGTCATACATGTCGGTCCATTCCATGTTTTCGCCTTCTGCGGCATGCTGAAGGTTTTCAGCGGTCTTGCCGCCAAGTCCCAGTTCGTTGAACCACATCTTGGCGTGAGCTCTTTCGTTGTTAGCGGTTTCTTCAAAAATAGCTGCAATCTGTTCAAAGCCCTGTTTTCTTGCTGTGGAAGCGAAGAATGTGTATTTATTTCTTGCCATGGATTCGCCTGCAAAGGCTTCCCACAAATTCTTTTCTGTCTTAGTTCCTGCATATTTGTTAGCCATAATATACTCTCCTTTGTTTTACCATATCTTCGGCATTATGTGCCGTTTTCATTATACTATGCCAGACAACCGGTGTGTATCCTGTGTTTTTTCTCTAATTGAAAATAAAACAAAACGCAATTTATGTTATGTATAGATAAACACAATGCCTGAAGTTCATCATCGGTTAAAAGGAATGACTGTCATTTCCCACCATTTCTTGATTTTTAGCATATTTCAGAGTATACTTCAGATATTAGTTATTTGAGAATTAAATTAAACATTTATCATATAATGTTAGATTGGAGGAGTTATGGATTTTCCATCACTTCATATCGGAGAATTGTGTGCACGTGTGCCCATCATTCAGGGGGGCATGGGAATTGGTATCAGTCTATCATCCCTGGCAGGGGCTGTGGCAAAAGCCGGAGGAATCGGTGTCATATCCGCAGCTCAGCCAGGATACCAAGAAGAGGATTTCTTCCGGCATTCTTATGAAGCCAATGAACGGGCGCTGGGATGGCACCTGAAGCGGGCCAGAGAGATGGCTCCGGAAGGGGTCATCGGAGTCAATGTCATGTGCCGCGGTCATCATTATGCCGAATATGTAAAATGTGCAGTGAAGAATGGCGCTGACATCATTTTTTCCGGAGCCGGACTCCCTAAAACTCTGCCGTCACTGGTAGAAGGAACAAAAACAAAGATTGCCCCTATCATTTCTTCTGCCAAGGCGGCATCGGTACTGCTTCATCTCTGGGAGCGACACCATCACCGCACCGCGGATGCCGTCGTTATTGAAGGGCCTAAAGCGGGCGGGCACCTGGGATATACCCGGGAGGAAGTGGCTATGTGGGGGCAGGGAGGTTATGAGGAACAGATAGGTGAAATCCTGGCCGTAGTCCATTCCTATGAAGAAAAGTTTAAGAAGAAAATCCCCGTTATTTTCGGCGGCGGCGTATTCGACAAGGCGGATATCAGCCACTACCTTTCTCTGGGGCTTGCCGGTGTGCAGATGGCCACCCGGTTTGTAGCCACCAAGGAATGCGATGCATCGGATGCGTTTAAACAGATGTATGTCAAAGCCAGAAAAGAGGACATCACTCTGGTAAACAGTCCAGTACATATGACTGGCCGCGCTATTCGCAATGCCTTCGTAAAGAGAGCTGAAAAGGGTCGTATCCCGCCGGACCACTGTTTCAACTGTCTGAAAACATGCAATCCGGCTACCACTCCGTACTGCATCACCATGGCGCTGATCCGTGCCGTTAAAGGGGATGTAGATAATGCTCTGATTTTCTGTGGCGCCAACGCGTGGAAGATTAATGAAATCACTACGGTTCCTGCTTTAATTCATGAGCTGACAGAATAAACGACAGGCAAGAGAAGTGAGCAGGCGAAATGTGAAAAACCGGCAAACATAGAGTTATCAGACAAATCAGACATTCAGCCTTCAAACTGCAATTCCGGGTTGTGAAAAACATTTTTTCACAACCTTTTTTCATGCCTTACGTTTTGATTTACCGTCTTTCTATATTGCCAATGCTATAATGAAAAGAAGCACCCCTGTTTATCGAACTATGCACAGTTCTTTACTTCTGAATTGAGGTATCCCTATGATTTACTTACCAAGTGGCCACAGAGAAAAAGGCCAGGATCTGATTGAATATGCCCTTCTTCTGGCACTGCTGGTGGCAGTGGGTGGATTGATTTATTCCCAGAGCGGACTCAAGGATTCTCTGCAAACCATTTTCCGCAATTCAGGGAGTCTGATGGAAACCGCTGCCCAGGGCAGTTCAAACGGGGAAAATAATCAGGAACAGCACACCATTCCGGAAATTGTCGGCCAGGCCATTGCGGACGGAATATTGACCCTGAGCCGGGGCAGTACCTCTTTTCCGGAACGGATGCCGGCAATCAGGCAGCCGGTAATCTGGGCATCCCTTTTGCCCCCGGCGATGCCTGGACCATAGGGCGGCAGGCTAGCAGCGATGGCCGCACGGATACTATGTTCTCATGTACTACTCGGCTGACCAGAGCGGCGACCTATCCAGTTACGCCACCGGCGGATCCAATTGGAACTGGACGGTAAATGACCGGGGTTTCTATACCACTCGCAAGGGCAGTCAGATTCAGGTGCCAGTGGACTATTATATCTATGATGCATCCACCGGAGCGCAGAACAATGGACTGCGACAGACTTACTTTACCGGAAATTCCGGTTCCGAAGGAAAGGCCACCCCGGTTCATCCATCCGGCTCTTCCGGGTACGGGATCAGATGAGCTGACACTCAAGGTCGGTGGCTTAACTTCAACAGGGCAGGTCGGTGTGCCTCCTGCAGAGGCAAAAGGGGAGTGGATTCTGCGAATAGCCTCTTTTATAAAAAAGTGAGGAGCAACATATTACCGTTATTCCCATAGATTCACATAGAGGATTCTACTTTCCCCCACCAGCCAAAGGCTGGCGGTCCGCCCTTTCTCTCCAGAACGGGAAACGTGTTGCATGCTTTCCATCTATCGGCTTTTGCTTGTTTTCCTTTTTACAAGAGAACATTCCATTATCTAACCTTTAGCCTCCTGGCATATGTCTGTGTATAAAGGCCGTCACGAACATATATCCTTTTGCCATAAAAGTAAGCGGTTCCGTTTTTTGGCTAAAGAAATTCTTACTCTACGATTTTTCTCTCTGGAGAGAGAGGGGGAATGACGAGTATATGATATACCTTTCCTCCTCGTCACCCGCATACTCAATTCTAAGATCAGTCTTGTTCCCACTGCAATTCCCAAAAACATCAAAAAACGACAGGAAAAATTCCTGCCGTTTTTTTTCTGAAGAAAGCTTTTCTGGTTTTCATGTCTGAAAGCCTGCATATCTCAAGCTTTAAAGCCGACCGGCCCACCGATTATAGCAAATCCTTACGGGTTTTCTATATAAAGGAACTGTGGGCCATCATTTGCAGATAAGCGAAGTGATTCTGCTTTTCTCCTGTCTCAAACCTGTCTTTTTACACCAGTCTTGTTCCGTCTTCTTCCAGTTTAACTCTGCCCATCTTGTAGAGGTGGCCCAGTGCGCGTTTGAACGAGCCTTTGCTCATATCCAGTGCGTATTTGATGTCGCCGGGACTGCTCTTATCAGAAAATGGCATAAAACCATTATGTTTTTCCATAAAATCGAGCAGTTTTTCCATATCTGCATCCATTGCCTTTTCCTTAGTAGGACGCAGGGAAATGTTCAGACGGCCATCTTCACGTACGAAGGTGACGCGACCGGTTACTTCCTGTCCGGCTTCCAGATTTCTCGGCATATCATCCTTATAGAGGAAAGCAATCCACTTCTCGCGGGTAATGATAAACGCGCCAGATCGGGTAATGTTGTAAACAGTACCTTCAATCTTGCCACCCACCTTGATTCCATGAGCGGGTTTTGCAATTTTTATCATATCTTCTGCCACGCCACGCATGGTAACAGCCAGACGGCCTGTCTTATCCGTATAGAGCTTAATCCAGATTTTCTGTCCAGGATGAACACGGCCTATGGTTTCAGAAATAGGAAGAAAGATTCCTCGTTCAGTTCCCACATCCACAAACGCACCAAACTTAGTAGTAAGCAGGACATCCGTATAGGCAATTTCCCCGTCCTTAACCTTTGGCAATCGCATACTGGCAGTAAGACGGTGATGCGGGTCATGGTACAGGAATACCTTTACCCGATCCCCAACTTTTACCGGTTCCGTCTGCTGTGCATTATGAAGCAGAATATCATCATTGGAATCACCGGTACCTGCGGAAAGGAATGCACCAAAGTCAGCCACACGGACCACTGGAAGTGTGGCAATAGAATTTTCCTTCAGTGTAATTTCTTTTTTCTGTACAAAATTGCGGTTCCGTTCGGAGTATTCTCGCTGTTTTTCTTCATCGTAAACAGGGTGGAATCTCTGGGTACGGCTCTTTGAAAAATCTTTTTTTACTGTTTTCTGTGTAATATCTTTTTCCATCAATTATCTTTTCACCTTAAGCATGCCTTCAAAGCCATCGGCTTCATCATCTTCTTCATGATATTCTTCTGCCGGTGCTTCACTCCAGAGGCTGTCCAGTTCGTAATGACGTCTTTCATCATCTGTGAAGATATGAACGATAACGTCACCAAAATCCAGCAGGATCCAGTCCCCTTCACGATAGCCTTCCTTGCGGAGGCAGTGAACCTTCTTTTCTGCCATCTTGTCTTCCACCGCATCAGCAGCTGCCTGGCTCTGCTTCTTGTTTCGTGTAGAAGCCAGAATGAAATAATCGGCAATAGATGTCAGATCTCTCACATTAAGAACCTTGATAAGGACACCTTTCTTATCCGCAATAGCATGACAGATTTCTTTAATTTCCTGATTCATTGATTAAAATCTCCTTTATTTAACTCATAGTAGAAGCAATGGTCTTCTGCATTTCAATCGGGTTTACTACCCATACCTTAGTATTTTTATCTTTGTTTTCCATCTCTCCTGGGAGAATGGCAAACTGAATATTTTCAGCCGGGAAACCAGTAATATCATAAGCAAGAGATGCGGCTTCCTTATAGGTAACATTGGAATAATAAGGAGCCCAGTAATGACGCACCATTTCCCAGTTGGTAACCGCATAGTGCTGCTGCATCTGAAGCAGACAGGTCTTCATAAAACGCTGCTGTCTCTGAATCCTGGCAATTTCATCCTGTTCCGGATCCATGTAGCGTACATAAGCCATCGCACCATTAGCATCCAGAGTCTGATAACCCGTGTACAGATGGAAATCGGCTGTTCCATCTCCCTTATTATGCATCATTTCCTGTTCCACATACAGATTTATATTTCCGAAATGGTTCATAGCCTCATTAAATGCTTTTTCATTGAAAATGATGAAATGGTTAATACGGATATGCATAAGATTTTCAATACAGCTTTTGGCTTCAATGACTCCGCCCTTGCGATAAGCTTCCCCCACCGTAATCTGATTCTTTGCATCAATGCCAAGTCCGGATGATGTACTGGCAGGCACAGAAATCAGATCCAGATGTTTCGTCTTGCGGTCAACAGAGCAGACAATTACCGTCTCTGCAGACGGCACCGGGTCATTATTTATCCCCACCAGCAGATAATAATCAGGTGCTGAAGCCGTCTCTGCTGTTCCCGTATCAGATTTCATTGACACATAGCGGTATATGGATGCGGCGGCATAAACCAGGGCTCCACACAAAGCGATAATGACCAGAATAAATGCCAGCAGCTTTCCCAGACGAATGTGATATTTTCTTCTACGCATTTACTGCCCCTCTTCCATTTTTTTCAGCAGATCATTCCGCCCTTCCATGGTTAGCGGATAAATGAAGGCATTGGTATCCAAAAGATGCGAAATGGTAGATGCATAAGCTGCCAGTACCGCCTTATCCAGTGAAATTTCTGAAAGCCGGCGAAGCTTGTCCACGCCGGGAAAATCTCTGGATGGTTCAATATAATCTGCCAGAAAAACAATCTTTTCCAGAAGCTGCATATCCGGATGTCCTGTGGTGTGATAATAAACAGCAGACAGAATTTCCTCATCCGTTATATTGAACAGTTTTCTCGCCAGAACGGATCCGGCCGGTCCATGGAGGAGCGCCTTACTGTTATATAGTGCCAAATCCATGGGAATACGGCCTTCAGCTGCCAGCTGTTGCATTTTCTCCAGAGGGAGATTTTTTGCACAATCATGCACGAGGCCGGCAAGTTCTGCCTTGTCAGGATCGGCATACCCATAGTTTTCAGCCAGATGGCGGGAAACAGAAGCAACTCCCAGCGAATGGACATATCTCTTATCTTTTAACAATTCCTTCAAACGTTTTTTTATTTCCTTCTTATCCATGGTTACCTTCTGTATAAATGATGTTCTTTAATAAACTGAATAACGGAATCCGGCATAAGATAGCGCGTGGAAACTCCCCGTGCAAGCCAATCCCTGAGAATGGTTGACGAAATGGCCAATTCAGGCGTTTTCAGTGTAAGAATCTTCTCCTTTCCCAGTTCACCGAAAAAGGCAATGGTTTTTGCAAGCTTTTCTTTCTTTTCCGGGCGGCTGGCGCTGATAAAGTAGCAGGCATGGAGAAGTTCCTTATTGTATTTCCATTCCGGCAGATCAGCTACTGCATCTGTACCGGCAATAAAATAAAAATCGGTGTTCACATCACAGCGTTCCCGCAGTTCCCTTATGGTATCCACCGTATAGGAAATGCCTTCCCTCTCAATCTCAATGGGAGAAATTGAAAAGTGGTCATTTCCTGCAATAGCCAGCCTGACCATTTCATATCGAAGGTGCTTATCTATATTATGCATATCCTTCTGCGGGGTATCGGCAGTGGGAATGAAGATAACCTTCTCCAGGCCAAACTCCTGCCATGCGGCTTCCGCTATTACCAGATGTCCAATATGTATGGGATTAAATGAACCACCGAAAATTCCTATTTTATGTGACATAAATAAATTGCTACATCCAAGAATAAAACACAAATAATAATGAAAACAAGTACTTCCAGACAATGACGCACTTCAAAACGGCCTTTTGTCGTCTTAGTCAGATAATACCATATCCACCTGATCTTATACGCCAGGGAAAAATCCTTTTGTTTATTGCTCATCCACGTACCTGTCCATCGCCGAATATCTTATATTTGCATGTGACCAGTGCTTCCAGTCCCATAGGGCCTCGTACATGGAGTTTCTGTGTACTGATGCCGATTTCAGCACCAAAGCCAAATTCAAAACCATCAGTAAAACGAGTGGACGCATTCACATAGACACAGGCTGCATCAATAGCATTTACAAAAAGGCGTGCATTTTTCTTGTTTTCAGTGACGATACATTCCGAATGATGAGTAGAATAACGGGAAATATGATTTATGGCTTCTTCCAGAGAATCCACTACCCTGACGGAAAGTATCAGATCACCATATTCTGTACTCCAGTCTGCCTCCACTGCAGGAATGGCATGAGGCCACAGAGAACATATTCTTTCATCACCCCGGATTTCCACTCCGCAGGCTTCCAGTTCAGGAAATACCTTCTTCACTGCAGCATCAGCTGCATCCTTATGGATAAGAAGGGTTTCCATAGCATTGCATACGGATGGACGCTGTACCTTGGCATTGACTATGATTCTGACTGCCTTGTCCAGATCCGCTTCTTTATCCACATAGGTGTGGCATACCCCGCTTCCGGTTTCAATCACAGGAACAGAGCTGTTGCTTACCACCGTCTGAATCAGGCGATGGCCGCCTCTGGGGATAACCAGGTCAATAATGCCACGAAGATGAAGCAGTTCGTTTACCAGCTCATGGGATGGATCCAGAATGCTGAATACGGTCTGCTTTGGTACATTACAGGATACCAGAGCCTTCTGAATAACCTGTGTCAGTGCCGCATTGGTAAAATGAGCCTCTTTGCCACCACGGAGTATGCAGGCATTACCACTCTTGAGACAAAGCACTGCCGCATCCACTGTCACATTGGGCCGGGATTCATAAATCATAGCAATCGTACCAAAAGGTACGGATGTCTTTACGATTTCCAGGCCGTTAGGCAGTGTACGGTCACTGATAGTCCTGCCCGATGGATCCGGGAGGGTCATAACCTGTCTTACTCCTTCCGCAATGGAGACAATCCTCTTCTCAGTCAGATTAAGTCGTTCCTTCATGGATGATGACAGATGAAATACTGATTCCGCGCGTTCCATATCCTTTGCGTTTTCCGCAAGGATGAAATCCGACTCTTTCAGAAGAGCATCATGAACAGCACCGAGTACTTCATTCTTCTTTGATTCCGAAAGACTGCCTAACACCCGGGAAGCTTTTTTAACTTCCAGACATGCTGCTTTAAGTTCACTGCTGTTCATATCATGTTCCTCCTTAGCGGATTATAAGTAAATAATTCCGATGTACTACCGTGTCATATGTCTTTTCATACCCAAGACGTTCGCTTAAGTCGTCCGTCTGGCATCCGCGGATGCTGTTCACATCTTCTGCATCATAGTGGGTAATGCCACGGGCTATTTCCTGATCTCCATAACAGATGGATACCGGATCTCCCACATGGAAGTTTCCTTCTGCCCGCAAAATACCGACCGGAAGGAGACTGGAGCCATTATTCACAATGGCATCCCGGCATCCTTTATCCACATAAATTCTGCCCTTAATAGCAGAGCCGATAATAATCTGCCGCTTCTTCATCTGCGGATGCACATTATCGGCCTGGAACAGGGTACCAATGGCTTCACCATCCATAATAGAAAAGAGAACATCGTGAATACTGCTGTTGGCAATTACCATATCTATCCCCGAGCGGGTACAGATTTCCGCAGCTTTCATCTTAGTCTGCATGCCACCAGTACCACGGGCAGTTCCCGCTCCGCCAGCCATATCCATATATTTTCTGGAGAATTCGCCGACATAGGAAATAAACTGAGCATCAGGATTGGAAGAGGGATTATCTGTATATAACCCGTTGACATCGGAAAGGATAATCAGCAGATCTGCCTCACAGATACTTGCGACTACAGCCGACAGGGTATCATTATCTCCTACCTTAATTTCATCGGCAGTCACCGCATCATTTTCATTAACAATCGGGATAGCGCCCAATGCAAGAAGCGCATCCAGACAGCCACGGGCATAGAGATATCGTTTAGGATTCAGCGCATCCCCTTTTGTAAGGAGAAGCTGAGAAACAATCCCGCCATATTCGTGAAAGAACTTTTCATACAGATGCATGAGCGTTCCCTGCCCAACGGCTGCACAGGCCTGCTTTTCCGGAAGATTCTTCGGTTTGGTCGTATAGCCAAGACTCGGCATACCCATGGCAATGGCACCAGAAGATACGAGAACCATTTCATACCCGCGGTTCTGCAAATCCATCAACTGGCGGGCCATGCTGTCAAAAAAGCGAAGGTTTGGTTTTCCGTTCGGATAGGTAAGAGAACTGGTCCCAATCTTAACCACTACCCTCTTTTTAGCAGGTATGGCCTGTCTGGCTTTCAGTTCATCTTGGGAGTTCATAATGTGACTTATCATCTTTCTGACGGAACAGTACACAGTTGCGTCCGATAACCTGTACCAGTTCACAGCCGAGATTATCGGCCAGAAGTTCTGCCACATGACGGATATCTTCCGCAGCATTCTGATTAATCTTTACCTTAATCAGTTCATTAGCTGTGATATTTTTTTCTGCACTGTCAATAACGGAAAAAGTAAGGCCATCCTTACCAATCTGAACGGTTGCCGGCAGATGACTTGCCAGCGCTTTAAGATACTGTTTCTGTTTTCCTGTAAGCATACTATTCTTCATCCTCCTGTGGAGTATCTTCTCCATGTTTTCTTGCTGTATAAGTGAATTCCACACCGTACAGATTTACGGTATCGCCTTCTTTAATGCCTTCTTTCTTCAGAAGCTTTTCCAGATCCATGTATTTCCATGCCTTTTCAAAACGGCGGAGAGATACATAATCATCAAAATTGGTCATATTGACAAGCTTCTGTACGCGTTTACCTGTCAGATAATAAACGCCATCTTCCACCTTAACCTTGAAATCATCAGGCTTCACATCATAAATGATGGAAGTATCCGGAGTTTCCAGTTCTACCTTCGGTGTAGCTTCAATGATCTGCCATGCTCTTTCCATAAGCGGCTTCAATCCACGGCCGTCCAGAGTGCAGATAGGGAAAAATTCATACCCTTCCGCTTCAATCTCTTCTCTCAGCTTATCCAGCTGAGACATATCCGTAATGAGGTCAATCTTATTGGCTGCTACAATCTGCTTCTTGGCTGTCAGTTTATCACTGTACTTAGCCAGCTCCTGATTAATGACATGGAAATCATCTATCGGATCTCTGCCTTCACTGCCGGCAGCATCCAGTACATGAATCAGTACGCGGGTACGCTCAATATGACGCAGGAATTCATCCCCCAGACCTACCCCTTCACTGGCCCCTTCAATAAGACCTGGAATATCCGCCATAACAAAGCTTCTGGATTCATCCAGGTTAACCATGCCAAGAATCGGATTCAATGTAGTGAAATGATAAGCAGCTACCTGCGGCTTAGCACCGGATACTTTGCGGATAAGGCTTGACTTACCAACGCTTGGGTATCCAAGAAGACCTACATCAGCCAGCACCTTCAGTTCCAGACGCATCTCTCTGCGTTCCCCAGGTTCCCCTTTTTCTGCATAAGTTGGTGCTCTTACGGCAGGCGTTGCGAAATGGGAATTGCCTCTGCCTCCCCGGCCACCTTTTGCCAGTACAACCCGCTGACCATGATGGGTCATGTCGGCAATCAGTTTGCCTGTGTCAATATCATAAATCAGTGTACCCAGCGGAACCGGGACCAGTACATCGTCAGCTGCTTTGCCAAAACAATCCTTGGCACCCCCGTTTTCCCCTTTTTTAGCGGCCCATTTGCGGTGGCGTCTGAATGCTTGCAGTGTGTTGATTTCCTGATCAGCTACAGCAATTACAGAACCACCTTCACCGCCATCACCACCGGCCGGGCCTCCGCGGGGAACATACTTTTCCCGGCGAAATGCCACCGCTCCATCGCCACCGGCTCCGGATTCAACGATTATTCTCGCTCTATCAATAAACATAATATACCTCTCAGTCAAAAACGCATAAAGTCTTATCCTATATTATACAAGATACAGGCCCAGATGGAAATGCAGGAAGTTATAAAGACCGCATGGAGATTTAAGGTTTGAGCATGGATATGGAAAAGGTCGTCAGGAATATAGATACATTCTGACGACCTCGTTTTATTTTGAGAAAATATTTACAACATGCTCCCTGCAAAAGTTGGATACTTTTGAGCAGGCTTTGCATTCTACTCATCTTGATTCTCTATTTGTGGGGATAAAGGATAACAATGCGGATATTGCGCATGGATTTTCATCAGGTCAAAATGTTATATATACTAACTGGCTTTCCTGCTTCCTGACATAGAAGAAATCTAATTTCCCTTGCTCGAACATATTACGTCTCACGTATAACATTGGAGATAGTTGTTCTCCAGAATGGGAAACGTTTGAATTCTTACCTTTATCTAATCATCAACATTCTGGCTTATGTTAGAGTATAAAACTAAGTCAGTGGAAAGTAGAATCCTCTATGTTTGGATGAAGGAATAGCATAAACATGTTGCCAATAATTACTCAAAATGGACATACCATTCATGCAATCTTTGATTTTCTACTTATCAACCATACTACCCTATGCTCAAACATATGGCAGTCTACTTAAACCCCAATTCTCGCCTCTCAAATCTGTCTTTTCCCTCAATCATTTCAACCTATTCAGATAATCATCCAGGTTTCTCTTTGCTTTCCATCCCAGTTTTTCGAGGCGAGATGTATCCATGGCGTAGCGGCGATCGTGGCCAGGTCTGTCGTTTACGAAGGTTATTAAATCCTCAGATTTACCTAATATAGCTAATATCTTGCGAATTAACTCCAAATTATTGATTTCCTCATGAGCAGACACATTGTATATGTGATTTTCTTTTCCTTTGTGAAGAATATAATCAATAGCCGTACAGTGATCATCCACATGAATCCAATCTCTTCGGTTATCTCCCCGACCATATACAGGAATGGAAACACCACGGTGTGCACAATCGACCACCTTGGGAATAAGTTTTTCTCTGTGCTGGAATCTGCCATAGTTATTGCTGCATCGAGAAATAGTAATAGGAAGTCCATAGGTTCTGGCATAAGAAAGCGCCAGCAAATCTGCCGATGCTTTGGATGCGGCATAGGGACTGGAGGGGTGAAGAGCTGACTCTTCTGTGAAAGCACTGGTACTTTCCAATGGTAAATCGCCATAAACTTCATCAGTAGACACCTGATGAAACCTGTTTACCCCAAAGCGCAGACAGGCATCCATTAGCACAGAAACCCCAAGGACATTGGAGTGAATAAACAGTTCCGGATTGTTAATCGAGCGGTCCACATGACTTTCTGCCGCAAAATTGACTACCCACTGCGGCCTTTCTTTTTCAAAAACTGACTGTGCAAAAGCTGCGTCTGCAATATCCCCACGATAGCAGGTCATGTTTGCATGCCTGGCAATTGAATCCAGGTTAGCCGGATTGGCTGCATACGTCATCTTATCTATGCCGATAATTCGGTCATCTGGATAGTGATTATTCCAGTATATAGCAAAATTAGCTCCAATAAAGCCATATACTCCTGTAAGGAGCAGTTTTTTTCTATGTTCCATTAAATTACCCCAATAATTCAATGAGTTATTTACAGTAATAAAAAAACAGAAAAGTCAGAAACCAAAAAAACAGAGAAGCTAGAAGCCAGAAGCGAGTTTTAAGCAGTGAAGATGGAGATTTGAGTATTGCGGATTCACAGTATTATCGTGACTCCTCAATTCTCAAGTCTATCTTTTCCTCCCTTGCTTCTCGTTCCTCGCCCTATCTTTTTTCCACTCTCTTTTCTATATTTCTGATAAGGGCGCCTAGCATACGGGCGATTTCATCGTACAGAGCCAAGGTAGATTTTGCATCCTTGGCCGTTAAATAACTTAAATCCCTTGAAATAAGAAGTTGTGTCTCTAATTCAGCAGCAGATCCCTTCGCAATTTTCAGGAAATGAATAAACTGCTTATCGGAATTTCTGCCAAACCCTTCTGCTATATTAGAAGGAATAGAAACAACAGCTCGTCTAATCTGGTTTGTCAGACCAAATATTTCCCCCTGAGGAAACCGCTTAGTCAAAGTATAGATAATACGAGTTAATTCCATCGATTTCTGCCATACTATTAAGTCCTTATGATCCTTCATTCATCATACCCCCTAATTCCCTTTTTATCTTAATTCCCCTCTCTATCTTTCCTAGCACCTCGTTTCTGGCTTCTCGCTCCTATCTTTCACTCGCTTCTCGCTACTCGTTTCTCGTTCCTCTTATTAATTCCATAATCTTTTCACATGCCGCTTTCTGAATCTTAAAGCTCAAATCATAATCTCTGGTTAATTCCGGATTAATAATTGTTCCCTTCATCCCCATGAACTCAGAGAAGCAATGTACTTTATCATCCGGATCTCCGCCTATAATCTTGAACAGAGGCCAACGGGCAGCATCATCCATATAAACGATGAAGTCATAGATATCATACATGTTCCATTCCATCTGACTGCAGTATTCGCTGCCCCCTTCAATCCCATAGCGTTCCAGAGTGGTAATAGCCTTTTCCGTAAGTGGTTCTCCTACCCCCTCCTTAACATGGGCTGAATCGACAGCAAGTTCGGTCCCTTCATCTTTTGCCAGATGGTCCAGAATATACAATGCCATGGGCGGGCGGAATGAATCGCCATAAGTTACAAACAGAATACTTTTCATACGAAGACCTCCCTGCCTGAATAATCTCTATTTTAGTTATATCATGATTCCGTAAAATTCATGTAATTTCTATTTTAGCAAAGGCAGTATTTCTGAACAGATAAACCCTTCTCTTACCCCGGTATCACTGTAGGAAATACGGCTGCTTCCCAGGCGGCTTGCCAGAACATCAGCAATAATAAGTCCGGATATGATGGTATGCATACGATCAGGTACTGCTTTCATGAGCATAATGGTTTTCTCTTCCGTCAGCGGAAAATCACGCTGAAACTCAGAAATCATCTGTTCAATTTTCAGCACATCCATCCGTGTATTATATCGGTCACAATGATAAAGCCGGTTATACAGCGCACAGGCGCTCTTAAATGTGCCGCCCATGCCGATAATGGCCGGAGCACAATGCTGCTGGAGGTCCTTCACCTGATCAAATCGTTTTTCCGCTTCCTGCTTCATTGCCCGGCATTCCTTTGCCGATAGGAGAAATCCATGAACAAAGGATGTGCGAAGCGAGAGTGCCCCCATAGGCACACTGATTTTGAAACGGATTTCCCGGTTTTCGAACGAAACAATTTCCGTCGAACCCCCACCGATATCTACCAGGAGTCCGCTCCCGTCCTTCCGGTTGTGAGCCGCCCCGATAAAATCAAAAGTGGCTTCTTCATCCCCTGAAATAACCCGGAGAGAAATTCCCGTACGCTCCTCAATTTCACTTACCGCTTTCCTGCTGTTCCGACAGTTTCTGAGCGCCGCCGTAGTAATAGCATCCATAGATGTTATAGGGAAATTAGCCAGGAAATCCTTAAAATCCTTAACAATTTCAACTGTCTTATCAATGCCCGCCTGCGTCATACAGTCATTATCAATAAATCCAGCCAGTCCAATAGCATGCTTCTTCTTCAGAAGTAAATCCATGGAATCCTTCTCCAGATGATATACCGCCAGACGAATAGAGCTGGACCCAATATCCATAATCGCATACAACATTTCAATCACCAACCCGTTACCTTAATTACCATACAGAACCTGATTCATTCAACATAATTCTATCATACATGAATGAGACAACCAGACATCAGACCGGAAACCTTCCAGATTTCCTTTCAGACTGCAGAAAGAGACCATCTGCATGCTTTCCTTTGTTCTAACATACAGCAATCTACTTTCCCCCATCCGCCTTGGCGGATGGTCCGCCCTTTCTCTCCAGAACGGGAAACGTGCTGCAGGATTTCCGTTCGTGCAACTTTTGTTTTCTTTCCCCTTTTTAAGAAGACTTTCTGCTTCACACCTGCAATCCTCGTAGGGCTATGCCGACTTGCAATATTTAACGCCTGATCTGATTGTCTGGAGTCTGCCGCTGGAAATCATAGAAGCCTCAAATTGTGTCACTCCAGGGTTCGTTGCTTCTATGGATTTCTGGCTTTATAATTAAGTTAATAAATATAAATTTTACAGGAGTCGGCTATGGATTTGATTACGGTTATTGTTCCCTGTTTTAATGAAGAAGCTTCTCTTCCTTATTTTTTTCGGGCTTATGAGCAGTTAAAAAGTACTATGCGAATGGTTTCTTTTGAGCTGCTTTTTATTGATGATGGCTCGAAGGATAATACGCTTTCTGTCATTAAAGACCTGGCAGCAAACCATGAAGAAATTAAATATATATCGTTCTCCCGTAATTTTGGAAAAGAAGCCGCAATGTATGCAGGTCTCCAGCATGCACAGGGAGACTATGTGGTATTTATGGATGCCGATCTGCAGGATCCGCCTTCCCTTCTCCCGGATATGTATAAGGCCGTAGCTGAGGATGGATATGATTCCGCAGCCACACGACGTGTAACGAGAGCCGGAGAACCTCCTATCCGTTCTTTTTTTGCCCGTATTTTCTATCGTCTGATGAACAGAATTTCCCACACTGAACTAGTTGACGGAGCCAGAGATTATCGGCTTATGAGCCGAAAATTCGTTAATGCCCTTCTGGAATTGTCTGAATACAATCGTTTCTCCAAGGGGCTCTTTGGCTGGGTAGGTTTCCGTACCAAATGGTTCGCCTATGAAAATGTAGAACGCGTTGCAGGTGAAACCAAATGGTCCTTCTGGAAACTTCTTTTGTATGCAGTAGATGGTATTGTCGCTTTTTCCACGGTACCGCTTATTGCTTCCACCGTGTTCGGCCTTCTTTCCTGCCTGCTTTCCTTTGCAGGAATCCTTTTCGTTATCGTGAGAAAACTTCTGGTCGGAGACCCTATCCAGGGCTGGGCATCCACCGTCTGCATCATCCTTCTCATGGGCGGTATACAGCTTCTCTGTACTGGCATTCTGGGACAATACCTGGCCAAAACCTATCTCGAAGCCAAGAAACGACCAGTGTATATAATTAATGAACAGAGCTCAAAAATAAAAGGTTGAGTATTGGGTAGGCCAAATTTTAGGAATAAGAAAAATTTCTGTAAAAAAGAGTATAGATAACAGCCACATGCTTCCTATGCTCTAACATACAGCAGTCTACTTTCCCCCACCAGCCAAGGGCTGTCGGTCAGCCCTTTCTCTCCAGAACGGGAAACGTTTGGCATGCTTTCCATTGGCGAAGCTTTGGCTCTTCTTTTATATATGCAACAAAATAGACCTCGTTGAGGTCTATTTTTATCCTTGTGCAGATTAGCTTTGCAAATCTGCCCTCTCAAATCTCAATTCTCGCCTCTCAAATCTGATTTTTTCTATACTCCCGCATATCCTCAAGATGAAGGTTTTCCAGTTTTTCGTAGCTTTCGGTCTTTTCGATGATGGCTTTCAGAAGGGTATCAAGGCGGCTTCCTTCTCTGTAATCGGCTTCGGCGAAGTAACGAATCCGCTGATCTTTGACTAAATCATAAACCTCTTTCTTCTGGCCATTTTCATAAATACCAATCGAATGCCCGCCCATGCTGTTTACCAGCTTCATGCAGGGAATATCTGTACGACTGTCCCCCATATAGACAATATTCCGGAAAGGAACCCTTACTTCTCCTTCTTCATAATGCTTGTTTACTTCCATGCTGTTTACGTCCAGAATATCCTTTTCAATACGGAAAAGGAACTGTGTCTTGTTAGTATAGTTGATTACCTGAGCTGGCCACTTCGGTTCTCCGCGGTCGTTGTAATAATACGAACTGGCAAACACCGCACGGAAATGCTTTCGAATGGACGTTCCATCTATCATCTCCCGAAGACCGGATGACAGAATATAATGCTCCACCGTTATCCCATGCAGACGGCCATAAGCATTAATACGGTCAAACCATTCTGTAACTCCAGGATACAGTTCAATAGAAGCTCCATAGACAGCCAGATTCTCCCGGTTCAGAACAATCTTTCCCCGCGCCAGATCTAGCATCAGATACATATACGCTGAATTACTGTCCATATTATTATCTTTTGCAAAATCATTGGACTTCTTCCAGAACTCAGCTACATCGGCCCCAAGTGAAGAAATATATCCATCCTGCATATTCTGCGGCGACAACGTATAATCAAAATCATAACAAATAGCCAGTATAGGCTGTTTATTCCCCGAATTCTTCATAAGTCGCTCCTGCTTCAAAACATATGTTTACTGTTATTATCTATATTGTATCAAATCAATAAACAACTTTATGAATAAGCTCCATAACATCTGTTATATCCGGGCTGACATCTCATTATCTGCTGATTCTTCTCAAACCTTTTCACTCAACACTCGTACCTGCTTTATTCTGAGTACGTCCCCTGTAAAGTATGCAGGCCATAAAAAATCCGACCATTTCTATGGAAATGCATAAAGACCAGGAAAGATTTCCATGTTATGGATATCTTTTCTGGTCTTTTGTTCTGTCTAATCAGTTAAACCATCAAATTCCAACGCCATCCAAATCGTCAGTCATCAGATTTCAATTCGACAATTTCTCTTATATCGGTGATTTTGAGCACTTCTGCAATTTTTGCAATATGATTAAAATTCATTACCGTCCGGGAGCCCCTGCAAATATCACTGATTGTCGACTCACGAATACCCGTTAATGCCGCCAATTCTTTTTGCTTCATATGTCTCTCTTCAAGCAATTCTTTTAATCTGATTCGAATTGAATAACTCATAATTCTATTATTACGCCTCTTTATCTATTGCATTTTTTACAGTCAAATAAGCAAAAGCCCAGATATTAGGATCTTTACCCACTGAATTAGGATTATCTCCTATAGAACCAGCAAAACTCATAACCCTATCAACCAGCTCATTCTTTACTTTATCCCAGATCGTTACAGGATCAATTCCGGAAACCCACTCAAATTTACCTGTTTCAGAATTTTCGACTATCATGGTTCTAAAGGCAGCTACTACAGGATATAAAAAACCATCAGGAACTTTATACGCAAGGTCATTTAAACCAAATTTGCTTTTCCCTACACACTCTTTACCTTCTTTATAACCTGAATACTTTTTTCTACCATATCTTCCACCAGATGCATTATATGCATCTGGAAATTCCATTTCTACTGTATCAAATAAATCGAAAATATCATGAGCTACATTGACAAATTTTCTATAATATTCAGGATTTTCCAAATATATTTTCAACATCTGACCTTTACCAGAATATGCCTGTGTTGGCTGATTATTTTCTGTAAAACGATTAATATCAAACATTGTAAGAATAGCAACAATCTCTCTGGCATCAATCATTTTTGATTTTTTGCCTGTTTCCGGATCTACAAAGGTCTGATTTTGTTTAAAAGCAATTCGTTTGTAAAAAGGCATTCCTTCCAATGCTTCTTTGACTGGATCAAACTTGTTTGCCAATTCAGCCATCGATTTCTCATCCACCTGGACAGAGGTGTTCCTTGCACGTGCCAAATCTTCAATGATATCTTCAACACCTGTCATAACTTCAAACTGAACATACTGATCCAGTTTTCGCTCATCTGTCTTATGCTGGCAGATGATTTTATATGTATGACCACCATCAATATTTCCCTGAGTTGTATCGTCATCAAACTCTAATGTCACTAATTCCTTTGCATTGTTAAAACTTACCTTAGCGGCGGAAATAACAATTCCTCTGTTTTTCAAGTGGAAGTAGCCATCATTGCTACTAAGTGAATCTTCAATAGCTTTAGCCACCCCAGACGTAAGCTTTTGTTCTCTTGGGTTGGTCGCCATTGGTATTCCTTCTGGCACATCATTAACATTTACATAGAAAACGTACTTTTTGGATTTTCCATTTTCAAATGGATCATCCAGTTTACGAAATGTGTTCCCTTTCACTTTAAATGTTTTAGTAATCATAAAGTTCTCCTTTCTACTTAACCCCATAGAGTTAACAGAAAATAATAAAAGTAGCAGTAATAAGCTACTGTAATTTAATAATAACGCTATATCGTTATTACGTCAAATTGTTATTCATTGAAATTTCACACTTGTCATTTCAAAAGTCCCAAAAAGAATCGAATATGGGTACCGAAATATGGATTATTTCTTTACCCTTATCCGATTCAATTCTTTACCTGTGGATTATTCATCCCCCAAAATTCCGTGAAGAACCAAAAGATAAAAACCATGGACTCAACAGTAATCCCAGCAAATAAGCACAAGATTGGTATAGATTCAAGGAATAGCATAAAAAGGGAGGTGGGATTGTAGTAAGCTACGTCCCACCTCCCTTTTTATGCGTATGACGCAGAAGGTGTGCCAAGATTGCTGTTTATTTGCCTTCTCTTACGATGTAGATCTGTCTCTTTTTTGTTTCCAGATAAATCTTGGCTATATACAGCCCCATAATTCCGAGGGCGAACAGGATCATCCCTCCCAGGAGTGTGATAATGCTTACGAGTGAGGGCCAACCGGCTACTGGGTCTCCGTAGAGTAATGCCCGGATTACGATGAACACTAAGGCTATGAACGATATGCCGCACATTAGGATTCCCATGATAGAAGACAGGTAAAGCGGAAGTGTTGAATAGGCCAGGATTCCTTCGATGGAGTATTTAAAAAGCTTCCAGAATGACCATTTGCTCTCCCCTGCACTTCGTTCTACATTTTCATAGGCCAGCCATTTGGTTTGAAATCCTACCCAGCTGAAAATTCCTTTCGAAAACCGATTATATTCACTATCCTGAATTACAGCATCTACCATCTGTCGAGTCATCATGCGATAGTCTCTTGCCCCATCAACTATTTCCGTATCGGACAGTCTGTTGATGATTTTATAAAACAGTCTTGCACAAAAAGAGCGGATGGGAGGATCTCCCCTGGTTACTACATAGTCCCCCCCTTCGCCATCTTAAGTCCGGCGTACAGAGCTGCTTCCTTACCAAAATTACGGGAAAAGGGAATATAATGTACTGCTTCTGATTTCTTGTTCAGGTCACGTAAAATAGCGAGAGTCTTATCCCGGCTCCCGTCATCTACAAAACAATACTCCACTTCTGCATTAATCTGGTTTCTGATCTTTTCAACAGTTCTGTAAAAGATAGGTATTGTGGCTTCCTCATTATAACAAGGTACAACTATGGATAACTTCTCCAACCTGATTGCCTCCTGAGCCTTTTCACATCTTAAAATAAATAATTGATTCAGAATACGATATTCTTGTATTTAAAGATTAACTTTCCTTCCAATTTTAACAGGAAGTTTCACTAAATATTCTAAACGTGGATTATCAGTTAAATCTCTATTCCAATAGTGATAAGCAAAATCATAAAGGAACGAAATCCCTACTCTATAATAAAAGCGCCTATTTTTATCGATTCCTGCCGATATTCCACTATTTAACCATTTAGAATCGAAAGAAGGTGTATTATCAGAAACGTTAATTTCGTAAACGTGATAATTACAAAGAGAAGGCTTCTGTAATCCGTTTGAAAATAATTCAGGCCACTTATTAAAACTCTTCTATGCTTTTAACCGTAAATAATGACTGAAATCTCGAAGGGTATTGTGGAAAATATAACCTTCTAACCAATTCAAATGTAATTTCAATTAATCTATCATCTACGGGACTCTTAATCCTGTGAAAGTCATCGACATTTATAAATGATGTCGTAGCATATCCGGTTGATAACAAACAAAGGAATTGTAGGGCATCTATTATCAATCACACCTAGTCCAAATAATGACACTCCGTCCTTAAAAAATTGGGCAAATGGAGAACAATCATTATCTGTAACGACTTCATGAATATTCCTCAAATTTATTGTTTTACCTTCATTAAGACTATGATTGCGATCCAAATGATAAAGCAGCACTAAATAAAATACCTCCTGAAAAGATTCTGTATTGCCCATTTAGCATACCAACCTAAATGCCCCCTAGAATGTAATTCGTTTCCATGGTTCTATTAAATTGTTGCGATATGAATCAACATAAAATAAATTTTCTGGCATGTTTGGTTTAATTTTTATAAGAGGAACGTAGAAAGACTTAATGTCCGGATTAACCAATTTCACTCCTATATACTGATTTATATATCCTGACAAAATGGAATTAGATCCAAAAAGTCTAAATGGCCCAAACCGTACGCAGAATAAAATCACATTTGCAGCGATTGCATTCAACACAGCTTCTAAAGTAGCCTGAGAAAAAGCCTGTAATCGGTTGTGTTTAACATTATTATACTGCTGATACCATTGTATGGATTGAGTTGGACTTCCTTCATCCCAGTCTTTAAAAGGGAAAAATGGTTGCAAATTACCATATGTTCCATAAGAAACACTATATTCCCGTAAAAAACAGCATGTATTTAACTTAACGTAGTCTTTAGTATTATAAAGTTTCTTGTTTTCATGTATAAGATTAATAGCATCTAATATACATCGGCACTGATTTTCAAATTCCGTACAGGACAAGATAAGTAAGTCTCTCAAATAATGACTATACGTATTAAGTGAATACCTAGAAGGTTCAATATATAAAAATACTTCAGTCAACCGTCTTAACAAAATTAAAAGAACCTGCTCTTCATCTTTTATTTCTTGTGATGAAGTTCCCAATCCATTTTTTAACTCGGAGTCAAAGTATAGTCCAGGCCTCCATATAGAAGTATGTGTTACTCCGACTTCTGAATTCATTAATCTTATATCTTCAGCACCAAATACCTTTTCTACCCATTCTTTAAGTGAACAATTATTTGTATTTTTTTGCAAAACAGTTATCCCAGGAGACAAGGTGTAATCAGTCCCTTCGTTTCCGTAGATGTGAACAAAATATCCATCCGTCTCATATGCGTATCCTAATGGGCAATGTTGTTCTAATGGATCATTTGGGCTCCAGTTCGGTAATGTAGTCTTGGTATTTTTATAACATATGGCCCTCATTTTTGTTTTCTCCCTTATGTACCATCCCTTCATTCAATAGGAAAACAACAAAGCAGTAGCGCTATATTCCATGCATTACTGCTTCTTTATGTAGTAAACATTGAGTAAAGGATATATTTAATATGAATCTAGTTCGTAATAGTTTTCAATAACTTTTACAACTTTGTCCTTTTCATTTAATCAATGAAATTGAGGCTTATGTGCATATTCCCCATCAAACCACACAGAAGCATATTTTTCACGATCCTGAAGATATGGAAGCTTTTCCATTCTTTCTTCAAAATTACGAATTATCCCCAGAATATCATCCTCCTGCAGCACCGCTTTATATAGTAAAATCCGGATTTCAATCACATCGATTCGCACCATATCTGCAAAAGCATCTTTATGATTCCACACTTTCTTATTTTTCAGATTGAAATCCGAGGTTAACATGAATTGCTTATAACTCTGCAATTCATTGACTAAATTTGCAAACTGTTGTTCAAACTCATTCGAAAACCCAATAAGTTCCTTATCAAATTCATTTAATGAAGATAGTAACTTATTCATTTCATCTATGTGGATCATGCAACTATAATACCCATCAGGAACTGACGTCGTATCAAACTCGCGTAGTAATCCATACAACTTTTTTACTGCATTTATCTTTTGCTAAATCAGTTCTTTCTTATAATCAATCTCATATTTTTTTTAACTTCATATTTTATATTTCTGGAAGTCAAAAATGCCGTTAAAACAGCTGTAATCACAGAAATAATTATTGTGCTTAACATATAAGATAAATCAGGCATTGCAACACTCCTTATAAATACATTTTTCATCCTTACAATAATTTTATCATATTAATAATTCAGCAAAATTTAAGTCATAATTAATCAATTTATTTGTTAAAAGATGTTATCTGTGTCTTAGAAGACAGGGAATAACCCTTCTTAGTAGGAGATATAAACTTCGCCTGCTAAGAAGGGCACAAATTATCACCTTTCTCTGCTATTTCTATTTCTTTTTAAATGCTTTCTTGATTTCTTTTTTTGCCTTATGCATATGTCTTTGAGGTATTAAATTTATTGTATGCTGCCCTTCAAAATTTTCATCAAAAATTTTAGCGGACCTACGAGCATAATCAATAAAGTTGCCCTTGCTATGTTTGTTTTTATTAATGTCACGCTTCCCTTTTTTAGTATACTGTTGATAAAAATTACTACATCCATGTAATCTTTCACCATAGCTACGTTTTATATCATTCTGCCTTTGAATCTCATGCAATTTACGATAAAATCTTTGATAATATCTTGACGTAGTCTGATCTCGTATTTTAACAATCTGTCCATTATACGAAAATCCTAAAAATGATATGTTTGGTGTTGCCTTCGAGGAATAGCAATCTTTAATTTGTTTTCCATCAAAAAAATAAACCTGTGTTTTTTCCTGTTGCAATTTGACCAATAATTTTCCTGAATTCTGACTCCTCCAGGAAAATAGCTTTGTTAACCATTCTCTTGCTTCTTTTTCCAGAATTCCTGCTTTACCTTTTGTGCACGGTAAAACGATAACAAAATCATCGCAATATCTTCGATAATATCCGTGTCGTTTTTTTACCCATTCCAACAGCATTTCATCAAACTTTATCATGTAAATATTAGCTAATACTCCACTCATAGGTGATCCCTGTGGAATTCCATACATCTTTTGATTCTTTTTTATGATGAAATCATCTTCTGGATTTACACGATGTTTTTTCCGACTTAATTTATGAAAGTCTGCGTTTGACAAAATCTGTTTCTCGTCATTTAATTCCTTTAGAGACTTTGCTCCACGATATTTCAAAATTGCCGATAAATCCACATAACTATATTTTGTTAAAGACAAAAAAACACGATAAAAATCATCTGGTAATCGATTAACTTCCAACAAATCACAAAGTTGTTTTTTTAGATACTGATGATCTAAAAAGTCAAAGAATTTTGTAAAATCTCCTATAATAACTATACTCGGCACATTATTCTTAATAAATTTGAATGTATCATTAGCATAGTTTATATTGCACTGCCCATTTAAATTAGTTCTATACGCAATCGGTATATCATGAAAGCCATGAATTTTCAGATATTCATTATATTTTTCATTTAAACATGCCCCATAATACCTGTAAATCCATGAATCGACATGTGCCGCATACATTATGTCACGTCTCTTGTTCTTGATCTTTAATTGTTCCGATTGTCTTTTTACCTTTCTAGTATTTAGGGTAAAGTGAATGAAAGGAAAAAATCCATGCTTTTTAATTTTTTCTTCATTAGAAATATAACTCCATAATGCATTATCAAGACTTCTACGCTTATCAAAATGAATATAACCAGATGTTTTATTTTGGATTTGTTCTCTCAGATATTCTGTATCCATCTCTCATATTTCCCAATGCAAAACCCACCAGCTTCAAGGGATAGATCTTTCCTTAACTGGTGGGTCTAAACATAAACTGAGTAAACTATTAAATTTACCCCTATCCATGAGCATAAATCTCCATGTTACAATAAACATGGGACTGGCTTCTTACGTTGCCACATTCATATTGAATCTGACACTCGTATGTCTACTTGGTTATCTCTTATTACAGAAAGAGACACATACCAAGAAGATTCGACCTTCAATTAGAAATCGAGTTCTTATTGAAGTCGTATCTTCGCTCACATTACACTTGGTAAAGGAGGTATTGACATTTATGAAGCCTTCCAGCATCTCTATAGATACCGTCGCGGAACCGTAAATGAAATACAGGTTTACATTTGAATTCCTATTAGTAGTATAACAGAACCAATTGATACTAGCAAATTGCAGTATTACTTTTTTTAATTAAACATATTGTGCAATCATAAAGTTAATATAATAACAGTTTCAAGGGGTTTGAACAAACCAAAAAATCGGATAAAGGGCTGAAATATTAATTATCTCATTTCCCCTTATCCGATTTTTATTTTACCAGTGAAAGTAATATGATTCTTAGCAATTTTATAAAAAACTCTGATTTTTAATCAGGTTGTTTTTCGGGATGTACATGAATGGATTGAATGGTATGCAGACCATAATATTGTGCAATCCCTTTATTTAACCAATTTTGATTCTCATCATGAGGTTTAATATCATCTAGTCCATAAGTGGCACAAAACTTATTTAATGGGGTTATTGGGTTTACATAAACATCCAAATTACCTTTTGCTTTTTCTTCCGCAATGATTTCGAGATTTTCATTCCACCGTGCTGCGTAATCATTTATTCCATCTTCGGCCATATGGTAAAAACTTATTGATGATAATAGCAGACATAGTGTTATCAGTACTCTTACCTTTCTAATTCTACTATTATAATTCCAATCATTATAAAGAATCCCCGCTGCAATAATTAATAATACTGTGCATCCCAAAAATACGCGATTTTCAATATGACCTATGATCCCAAAAGCTGCCGCAGATAAAACAGATCCTATGAAATAAACAGAAGCAATTTTTTTGTTTTTACTTCGTTCTAATAAAATAAACAATATAAATAAGATGACCAATGCAAGTGTTGCGTTTGGATCCAGCAGTGCTTTTACATTATGAATGACTGCTTTTGATATGGACAGAATAGATTTTGTGTGATGTTCCGTAGCAAATCTAACAAAATTACCAGGAGCCAACCACAGCAATGCAGCTCCTATCCCAGTACCCATAAATCCACTTATTGCGAATGCAGGAACTTTAAAATACTGAATTCGATATATAACCATATAAAGTATTAACATTCCTAAAATTCCAACAGATACATTTTCGTTAGACCAACCGGTCATTATCCCCAGCAGAAATAATATACATATGAAAATCGGATTTTGGGCAAACTGATAAGCTTTGTTTAAATAGAATCTCCAAAAAGATAGGAACAATAATGGTATAAGGCTGGCCCACATATAATTCCCGGTCCCAGAAACCCAAAGAATATCCTGGCCAAATGCCGGCAAACATAAGAATAACGAGAAATTAACAAAAACAATAATAGAGGGAGACCATTTCCACTTGCCAGTGATGTTTATATAAATAAGACCAACAAACAGTAAATAGCCAAATGTATTTATATAATTAAATATTCTCTTAGGTATGGTTAAAAACCATAGAGTAAAAAGTTCTCCCCATACACGACCGCCCCACTCTAAATAAAAGTTTTTGGCATGATTTAACCACCCTTGAATATAATTAAGGTCATTGCTTTTAGTTAAATCATCAGACACCCATGGGGTGGGTTTATTTAAAAGATATATCTCAATTAAAATACCCAGAATAAGTAATAGAGTTACAACAAATTCAAGTTTCTTGTTATTATCAATTTTTTTATTATAGTATTCATCTAGTTTGTATACTGATTGTTCAATGGTTTCAATCCATTTATTCATAACAAAATTCCTTTATCTTTCTTCTCTCACGATAAAAATTTGACGCTTTTTCGTTTCGAGATATATCTTAGCTATATAAAGTCCCATAATCCCCAACGCAAGCAGGATCAAACCTCCCAGCAATGTAATAATGCACACCAGAGATGGCCATCCCGCTACTGGATTTCCAAAAAGCAAAGCACGGATAAAAATAAAAATAAGGGCAATAAATGACAATCCACACATAAGAATTCCCATGATGGATGATAAATACAGGGGAATGGTAGTATATGCAAGAATCCCTTCGATGGAATACTTAAACAATTTCCAGAATGACCATTTGGTTTCCCCGGCACTTCGTTCTACGTTTTCATAAGCCAGCCATTTAGTATGAAAACCTACCCAGCTGAATATGCCTTTTGAAAAACGATTGTATTCGCTATCCTGAATGACAGCATTCACCATCTGCCTGGTCATCATTCGGTAGTCTCTTGCCCCATCAACTATTTCCGTATCAGATAACTCATTAATGATTTTGTAAAAAAGGCGCGCAAAAAAGGACCGAATTGGGGGCTCTCCTTTTCTTGTCACCCGTCTTGTGGCAACACAGTCATAATCCGATTCGTGAAGTATATTCCACATTTTGGGCAGCAATGCGGGTGGATCCTGTAAGTCCACATCCATGGTTACTACATAATTCCCCTTTGCCATCTTAAGCCCTGCGTACAGAGCTGCTTCCTTACCAAAGTTACGGGAGAAAGAAATATAGTGTACTGACTCCGATTCCTTACTCAGGTTACGTAAAATCGCGAGAGTCTTATCCTTGCTTCCGTCATCTACAAAGCAATACTCCACGTCCGCATCAATTTGTTTCTTTATTTTTTCAACGGTGTTATAAAAAATAGGTATTGTAGATTCCTCGTTAAAACAAGGTACAACAATGGATAACTTATCCAACCTGACTGCCTCCCAACATTTGAACCTCACTTCAATTTCTATAGTGGAAAGAAGTTAAATTATTCTTCATCGATAAATTTTCTGATATATGCATGGAGAATCTTTTTGTATGCTTCTACCCCGGGCTGGTCAAAGGCGTTGATTCCTGCCATGGCTCCTTCGTAGGCTACGGCGAGCATGAAGAAATAAATAAGTCCGCCTATGCAATAGGGACTTATTTCCGGCATAGTTATTTCACAGCTCATTCGATGTCCGGAAGCCAGTGCTTCAGCGTTGGACTTCATTGCTGCAGTAATTACTCTTCCCAGGTCAATTATGCCTGTTTTACCGCTTTCTTCACACTCTACTTCCAGAGAACTGTTTCTTTTATCTACGGAAATAAACTGAATCATTTTGTTGATTTTCCCTTCCTGTGTCATAGAATGCATATCTGTAGTCCCTACACAGGGGGTTAATGTCCTGCCATAATGTACGGTTTCTCCTTTGAGATTATATCTCTTCCCCAGGGACTCGGCCATAAGCTGGGCATACCACCAGCCAAGGGATCGCAGAGAATCACCATATGGCATAACGACTTCAGATACTATTCCATATTTCTTCGTCGCAATATATTTCATCGCTGCCAGGGCCAGCGCAGGATTTTTCTGCCAGTCAGATGACTGGCAAGCCTCTTCCATTGCAGCCGCCCCTCTGAGCAGCTCTTCCACATCTATACCGCACAGGGTGCCAAATACTATGCCCACCTGGGACAATACACTAAAGCGTCTACCAATTCCTTCCGGAACTGTAAAATGAAGCCAATGGTTCTTTTCTGATAGATCCAGAAGTTTTCCATGACTCTTATCCGTGATCGTTATAATGTCTATATCACACACATCCACCAGCTGATTTTGGATGGCATATATAGCATCCATAGGCTCAATCGTGGTTCCTGATTTGGAAATAACCAGAGCCATCAGATGATAACGTCCCTTTTTCTGCTGCGCCTTATATCTGATATACGAAATGAGCTGATTCAGACTATCCGGATCTACATTATTCCCTGCAAAGAAAACCTGAGGAAACCCGTCTCTTACATCTTCACGTATATTCCAATAAGGACCGCAGAATATATCAAAAAGCATCTGATTCCCCAGATAGGAACCGCCTATGCCAATAGAAACAAAGGCATCCATCTTTCCCCTGATGCGCTTTTGCATTTCCTTCAGCTGTTGAACTTCCTCTTTGGACATCAGCGTTCCTTCTGTTAAAAGATAAGGCAGATGTGAAAATAAAACTTTATCAGAGCCAGGTCCCCTACCATTTTCCCGGATTTCATCAACTGCTTCCACAGCTTTTTCAATAGCCTGCTTTTCCTCCTGCAGATCAGACGACTGAATATTCCATGGTTCTCCAAACAAACAGGAACTATTCAATTTTAATAATTTAGGTATGGACAAGTACATTTAGAACTCCGATAATAAAAGCAATATTTATTCACAGTATCTTTACATATCTCTTTGGTTTAATGAGGAATGTAATTTGAATAAGACTAACTTTTCAACTTAATTATCCTAAAATTTCCTTTGACAATTTTAAGGCAGATTTCACTGTATCCTGCATATCATAATATTGATATTCACCAAGTCTGCCCCCAAAATATACGTTTGGCAATTTATCCGCTTTATTTTTATATTTAATATATTTTCTCTGATTTTTTTCATCATTAATCGGATAATATGGCTCTTCCCCAAGATGCCATTCGGATGGATATTCATAGGTGATTACAGTCTTTGGCTGTGTACCAAAGACAAAATGTTTATGCTCAATAATACGGGTATAAGGCGTTTCCCGATCAGTAAAGTTCATAACGGCAACACCCTGATAATTTGGTGTGTCCAATATCTTTGTTTTAAAATCAAGACTTCTATATTCCAGCGGTTCAAAGCAATAATCAAAATATGCATCAATTGCTCCCGTATAAATTACAGTATCTGCCTGTTTATCTAACTTTTCTCTTGCAGAATTGTAATCTACATTCAACTGGATATCTGCCCCTCTGAGCAGTTTTTCAATAATAGCTGTATACCCCTCTTCTGGAATTCCCTGGTAACGATCTCTAAAATAGTTGTTATTATATGTATACCGTACAGGAAGTCGACGAAGGATACTAGCCGGAAGTTTAGTACAATCACGGCCCCACTGCTTTTCAGTGTATCCTTTAATTAATTTCTCATACACATCACGTCCCACCAGATGGATCGCCTGTTCCTCAAGATTCTTCGGGGTGCCATTGATTTCCCCCTGCTGCTGCTCGATAATTTTCTTTGCATCTTTAGGGTAAACTACGCCCCACATCTTACTAAAAGTGTTCATGTTAAATGGTAAGTTGTAGAGTTCTCCTTTATAATTTGCAACTGGTGTGTTGATAAAGTTATTAAACTCTGCAAACTGGTTCATGAAATCCCATATTTCCTTATCGGACGTTCTGAAGATATGGGCTCCATATCGATGCACCATAATGCCTTCTACTTCCTCTGTATAAAGATTTCCTCCAATATGGTTTCTCTTTTCAACTACCAGACACTTCTTCCCCTGCTTCATAGCCATATAAGCAAAAACGGCCCCAAATAACCCGCTTCCTACAATCAGAAAATCATAGTGTTTCATAAGATGCCTCCAGTTAAAATTTTGCTTTCACTTTATCAAGGAATAAGAAAACCATTTCATCCTTCAAGATAACAAGAATAGATCCATAAACACCACATCCCACCAGTGTAATAAACAGGCTATGGATAATAGATGGTGTTAAGTAATAACTTATTGTGCCAGTAATTACCAGCATAACTAAACCCCCAAGCAGATAATTTTTCCCCTGAGAAAGAATATCTGATACTTTGAAGAAATCTTTTACAAGGTAAAACTGAACAAAGGTGACCAACCATTCGGTTAAAACCGTGGCAATTGCTACCCCTGTTGAGTAAAAGTGTGGAATCAGATAAAGATTAATAGCAAAATTAAAGATTGCCCCAACAATAACAGATAAAGTTAATTGGTTTTGTCGGTTCGTTGGTATCATAAATTGTATCCCTGTCACATTGCTAATACCAACAGCGATTAACATCATACTAATAACGGCTAATACGCTAGATACCGGTTCATATCCCGGTCCAAAAAACCATGGCACAAAATTTGGAGCTACTGTAATTAATCCGAAACTCATCGGAATCGTCAGGAAAAACGAAAACCGGTATGAATTCATCATAAACTTCTTAACAGTTTCCATTTCTCCTTTAGCTACCATAGATGCCATTCTGGGAAGCATGACTGTCCCCAATGAAGTAGCAATCGTTAAAAGCATTTTGATTATTTTATCTGCCTGTTCATAATATCCATTTTCGGTAAAATCATTTGCCATAAAACCAAGCATAGTTTTATCTAAAACCACATAAATCTGAATGGCAATCTGCGGCAAAAAAAGTTGAAATATTGGTAGCCAGTTCCTAAATGGATGAATTTCATTTAACGGAACCCTATGAATGTAGTCCTTTAAGAATAAACAAATTAAAATTCCAGATACTACATTCATTCCACCCATAATAAAGGTGTATAAGATAAGATCGTCCGGGGATTTGATAAAAAGAAATAAAAATGCGATGTTTGCTAACCTGACAATAAAATTTCGGGTAACAATTTTACCAAATTCTTCCAGCCCCTGAAAAAACCAGGATACATCAAATAAAACAGCCACAATATTAAGAGCCTGTACCCAATAAATCTGGGAATCTACTCCCCATTCTATTCCCAGAATATAGTAACAGACCAAGCTGAGTGATACTGTAAGTATTTGAAAACTGATTGTCTCAAAAAAAATCCGACTTTGTGCCTCTTTATCCTCCTGGTGATAAGCAATTTCCCGTTGCCCAAAGTTGGCAATTCCAAACTGAGCCAGGAGTACAAAATATGCCACAATAGAATAGCTGAAACTATATTCTCCTATTCCACCAACCCCAAGCGTTCGTGATATGTAAGGTGTTGTAATCAGTGGCGTTAATAATGTCAATATCTGATAACTTAGATTATACAGATAATTTTTAGAGAGGCTTTTCATTCCACAGCTCCTTATCTGTTATGGCAAGATAAACAAAGGGAAGTAAAATCCAGATTCCATAAAGTAAAATTAAGGAACCATTACACCCGGCAACCAGAGAACTTATTGTAGCAATTAACAGGCAGCATAATTTATTTTTAATGCTTAAATCCGCACATTTGCGAATGCGCAAGAATAATCCTATGCAACCATAAGCAAATGGAAAGAGTAAACAAGATAATCCCAAAATTCCAGTTGTAGCAAACACAGTAATATATTCATTCATGGCATCAAAATTATGTTTTAGCGGTCCCATCTTCTGATATGCTGCAATCCATTGCCGCACTTCATAACTCTGCAAATCAAAAGCATCAAAATGATCTACTACATAAGCCCCATTCAACATTGGACTTACACCAAGTAAAGGATGTTCTAATCCAATTTTAAAATTTGATTTAATCAATGCATAACGTGCCTGATTACTTCGTTTATTAGATGAGGCCAAGGATCCCACATTATTTTCCATATATGCAGCAACAGCCTTATTCATCCCCACTTTATGTGTATTAATTCCTGTCGTCGGGAAAGCCATAACAGTAGCAATTGAAACCATAAAGGCAATCCCGGCTGTGCATAAAATCATACCAAATTGCTTAAAGTCCCTCTTGCTACATAAAAACAGGATTAGCACTAATGTAAGACCCATAATTCCAATGAACATTGAAACGGCAGTTCGCGCCTGTGTAAGAAAAACCATATAACTGACACAGAAAATAAGAGCCAGATAACATTTCCAATGTTTCACTTTGTTTATAACAGGGATAAATAAAAAAGGCAGCATAAAAGCGATATAATTTCCTACTCGGGAAGGTTCACTAAATACAGACCTGAACTGCCCCTCCCATAAAAGAGGAGGCCACCAATTATGAATCTTACCAATATCATGAAGCACAGGATTAATTTGCATTAACACAAAAGCCGCAGTAGACGATCCATGTAAATAAAATACATCAACCCAACCATAAGCAACAAAAACAGCCAACCCGGTCAGCACCCCTTTTGTAAAGATGCTCCACCCTCTTTTAAAATCACTCTGATACCAAAGATAAATCATGTAGGAAATACCAAATTGGTAGACTAAATCTAAAAAAGTTGCTTTTATGGATCGTACAAAAATCCACACAGAGAAAAGTTGTTCATAAGAAATATTTATATTATGTTCATGCAAAAATGTTAAAACCCAGGGTAACTTTTCAATTTGAGGTTCCGCAGCATGCAAAATCAGATTCCAATAAGGGTAAATGTACAATCCATGTACTGTTGATAGTTCATATACAAAAAAAGATATTCCAAAAAATATGGCTACATACTTATTCCATGGATGGATGTACCCCTTATATATCATAAATGCAAGAAGAACAAATCCTGCCATGATAGGATAAATACCTAACATAGAAGAATATGGCCCCCCTAAGCCAAAGAAATTAAACCACAAAAACTTGGGGGCATAATCGAAAATTACGCTAAATACGATAAGAAAAAACAGAATATCTCTTATCTCTTTACACTTCTTAATATTCAGGTCCATTGCTATTCCTCATGAGCTTATTTATGTTAAGATAAATTAATCATTTTATTCTAAGGTACTTTAACATCTTAAGTTTTTCGGTTTTAATTAGTCTTATGATAAAAGTAAATAGAGAATAACTGGGATTTGTATTAGTTATGCAATAACGTGTTTTATTCCTTTAAGAATTTTAAATATGTATGTTTTGCGAAAATATCTTATCCAAGGTATACGTCTAGCAGGATTCCCCGAGATATAACGGTTAATCTTGGACAAATGCATTTTGTTTACTACTTCAGGATACATATTCTTGGTTTCTCGTAAAAACTCAATAAATAGTTTATCTTTGTCAGGTTTTTGTATAATTATAGTGTACCAATCGAATAACATCGTATATCGTGAATCAATAATCGAAAAAAGGTATTTTTGACGTGCCACGCTCATATCAGGTGAAACTATTTCATGATATAACTTTATTAAATTCGATTCAATTTTTATTAAATCCTCCACATGTCTATAGATTCCTTCATTACTCACGCTCTGTCCCGCGATACCTAAACGATATTGATAAACACAGGCATCAACAAACATAACTGTTTCAGCTGCCAGTCCTATATAAAAATACATCTCCGTATCAGCATAAAAACAATTTTCCTGAATTTTCATGCCAACATCACGAAGTCTCTGTGTTTTAACCGTTGAATTAGTCATAATTAAGAGACTATCATCTGTTACATTACTATTAAAAACCTCATTAAAAGAATATTGTTTCCCTATCTCGTTATTTTTTCTACGGGAAACTATTTTATCATGGTCTGGATATACCTCGCGATAATCATCCATTATAACGTCAACATCGACTTTTTCCAGACTATCGCACAATTTATCCAATTCAGCAGCATCTACCCAATCATCCCCATCCACCGCACGGTAATATTTACCTGTAGCCAGTTTAAGGGATTTATTTAGTGTCGATCCATGACCACCATTCTCTTTATTTATCAGATAAATAATACCTGGATATTCTTTTACATATTCAGATACGATTTCTACAGTTCGGTCTTTAGATCCATCATTGATTACAAGTATTTCAAGTTCACCAAAATGTTTACATGGCAAAAAAGAATTCAAACACTCTTCTATTGTTTTTTCCACATTATAAGCAGCAATAGAAACTGTTAATAATTTGGCCATCTAATACTCATCCTTTATTAATAAAACTACAGTAATACTCAAAAATCAATTCATATTATTACTTACCATCAATATATGAAAAATCTACGACTGTAGAACTTTTTCGAATTTATCAAGTGTTTTTTCCCAGTCAAACTGATGTATATCCTGATATCCTGTTTCAGCCATCCGAATCCGCTCCTCTGGATGATCAAAGAGGTAAGATACATTATTCACCAGTCCGTCAACATCCCAGGGCGCGGAAAGAAGGACATTTCTCCCATCTTCTGCATATTCATGGACTCCACCATAATCACTGGACACATAAGCAGCACCACAAGCCATAGCTTCTGCCCCTGTAAGCCCAAAGCCTTCCGCTATTGATGGACATAAATAGATAAGAGATTTATTATAAATTTTCCGTAACTGTAAAGGAGTCGCATTTTGTACATATATAAACCAATCAGGTAAATTAACAGGACGAGAAGGTACACCAAATAAGTATGCCTTTAAATCAGGATATTTCTCTTTTAATTTAAATAATGCCCTAACTCCATATTTTGCTCCTTTATGCGGCTGAGCATGGTAAAGCATCGATACTATGTGCCGGCTTCTTTCAGAAATTGGTATATCTATATTAAAAATATTAAAATCAATCCCATTAGGAATCAATGTGCAAGAAGCTCCATCTTTTTCTACTATTTTTTCCAGCCAATTAGCAATAACAATATTGGTAAGCCCCAAATGGTATGTTTTCTTGACTTTATTTTCTGGCCATTCTTTACTCCAATTTTCAAAATCTTGGATAAAATAGAGCTTTTTACCTTTGCTGTGTGAAAGCTTTGCAACCGGTTCCGCTGTTTCCACATTCGTTGCAATTATTATATCTCCATCGGGTACCTCATTATTATTAATTCCAGTTCTTGCGCAAATTTTACGCACTCTTGGATCAAGTTTAAACCATCTTGGATAGTACATAACAAAAAGAGGATACAATATATTTTTTAAAGACCTAGGTATATATTTTCTTGTCTCAGACATACCAACATGAACGTCAAAGATAATTCCTACATCATACCCTCTTTCTGTCAATCGATTTGCATATTCAAATACGATTTTCATTCCCCCAACAATTCTTCGAGGTACGTCGCGAAACACAAAATTAACTTTCATTTTGGACCACCCATTTAAATAGTATAATCAGGCATGTATGCCAAATAATTTTGCAGTTTTTCTAATCACTGCATAGATGGAAAATGCCGAAATTTTATCTCCCAAGATAACTGTAAGATATCCTACGCGCCAAATAGAATTTCGTAACCCGGATATAAAAGATTTCGGATGAATAAACCAATGCCTATGATAGGATACAACAAACGGCTGCAAATCAACTACATCCATAAGATGCAGTTTTCCAAAGAGCTTTGCACAATGTACAGAAGGATGACAACCAAGCTTCATCCAGTTAAAGAATGTGACTGGAGATTCCCAGGGAATTAAATCATAACCATCATATGTTACTGTATCTTCGATAAAAGCTAAGGCCCCCTGCTGAGCAGCTCGAATCCACTCATATTCAGGTTTTAATACTTCATCAGCATATTCCCATTTTCCAAGAATCGGTGTAATCTTTTTTCCCTCTTCTTTATATCCATAAGTTGAGCCATGATTTGCTGCAAAAAGAGCTTCTACAATACAGTAAAATGTATTCTCAATACTGGATATATCCTCGTTCCAATGCTGATCAAAGAGATAGCCCTGCGCCTTTATCTTATCACGAATTGGCGAATCAGCACGCAAACCCAAATAATACCCATGTATATCAACAGGCAAATTGGCAGAAGATGCAATCTGCTGTAAAGCATACTGTCCATGTCCTATCCAGCCAATATCAACAACAGCCACATTACCGCTAAACCCTATCTGTTGCATATAACGCAAAAGATAATTATATTGTTCCTTAGAATTTTGCGTCATTGGTTCTTTTATATATTGATTGTAGATATTTCTAAAACTACTATCCTGCAAGAGAGATTGCCATTCATATTTTTTCTCCAGATCAAATCCCGCCTGCTTAAAATAATTAATGTAGTGATCCGGATTCAATCCTACCCTCTTAAGAAACGACGTAATAGTTATTCTCCAAGGCCATCCAAATCGCAGTTCAAACTCGGATAAATTCGATGTCATCCAAAAACTGGGGATATTCAATGATTGACGAGAAACATACATATATTCATCAGGAATATCTAAAATGGAATCAGAAGAAAGTTTATCATATGCTTTTCGCATAATTTGACCGTCACGTGCGAGGAAAAACACTTTATCGATTTTATCTTCTTTCAGTTTTTTAGCTAACCATTTAGTAAATCCATATAAAACCGGTCCCTCTGTTTCATAACCTACCTGTGCGAACTGATTCATCAGGTTATCTTCTTCTACATTCCAAGAATGCATAATGGAATGATTACTGATGAAATCACAAAGATTAGCGTACTGCAAATTGTCCCTATAAGCTTTTTTATTTATAATCAGATTTGTTCTTGTATTCCTAGAAATATGAACCGCATCAATTCCCATTGTTTTAGGCATTATATAATCACTACGCCAATTGTCCCCAATATGTAAGACTTCAGCGTAATGTAATCCTAATGTTTCTAAAGCATAACGAAATAATGACCCTTGGCTCTTTCTCTTTCGTTCCTCCGAGGATACAAACAAAGAATCATAACGAATATGAAGTTTATTCAAAATTCTTTCTATACATATCTTTGGTAGATACATATCTGTAATAATAATGATTTTCTTCTTTTTTTGACAACAATACTCATAGATTGTTTTCAACGGTGGATTCCACTGGCATAAAGCACATTCACAATCCTGTTCCCATTGTTGAATATCTTTAATAGCATCCTTTCCTACCGGCAGTTCCAAATTAGCATATATTTCTGCAAGAGTAATGTCTCCAGCCGTTGACAATTCAGCTGTTTTTCTTTCAGCATTAATACGCATCTGTGTAAATTGACTCTGCACATGATAAACAGAGTCAACCTTTTTTTCAAGAATTCTAAAAACCTCAATAGGCTGGCAACAGTCTCTTTTGATCAAAGTATCAAAAAGGTCAAAAGAAATAACAGAATATTTATCAATTTTCTTTTTTAGCCTCATGAGATTTTTAGCATCGTTTACATTCATTATACAAGTCTCCATACTTTATCAAAAGACTAAAGCCTAATACATTAAAAGCAAGTAAAAATTTATGTGATGTTTTCTATTATTTTCCTATATACTTCGCCTACTGAAATTTGATGCAGACAAGCTCTTCCATTAGGACAGCATACATAACGTTTCGAACCATAACAAAACTGATAGGGGCATGCTTTTTTATCAACAATAAATATCGCATTTTTTGCATACGGCCCATGAGTTGCAGGATTTGTTGGCCCAAATATAGAGATTGTTTTAGTCCCTACTGCTGCTGCGATATGTTGCATGCCAGTATCCACACCAAGCACAACATTACATAGAGAAACCAGCGCAATAGATTCCTTAATTGAAGTCTTTCCTACTAAATTACAGATATTTTCCCCTAATACTTTATGCTCACTCAAATAAGACAACAATCTAATCTCTGCTTTACCTCCAATTAAAACGATGGTAAAAGGATTGTATGTCTTATCTTGCAATCGTTTTATCAGATTTGCCATATTTGCTATTCCCCATGAACGAGTGTACACTTTACCTGAACGAAGATATCTGTTTTTTAAACTGTAATCCGCATCTCCAATGCATATACCAATTATTGGTCGATTAAAGTTAGCCTCACCAATCTTCTCTTTTACAGATAAAATACTTTGCCTATCTGGATGCAGCGTTGGCCATAACTTATATTGAGGCAAAGGGCAAATAGCAGATACTGCCATTAGATTTGCTTCTACAAAATGGTATTTCTCATTTAATGTATCAAAAAATACCCCCTGTGTCTGCAATCCTACATGCTTTTTTGGAGCAATCATTTTCATAAAAATTTTAGCTTTCCTTACAGGGGTAACGGCAGAACTGATTCCATAATCAAAGTTCATTCCACGTAATTGACGTATAACTTGAAAAGACCGTTTAAAATTTTTATAAATATCCAGGCAGATAATCTGATTAACCGGAATTTCTGAACGATTTATGATATCAGCTGCTGCAGAAAATTTTACCAGCACAGTGATAAACGCCTCCGGATAGGTCTTTCTGACAAGTTCTATCGCTGGAAGCATACAAACTGTATCCCCCAGTCCGTGGAGTGCTTCAATTAATATTTTCATAATCTAATTCTTCCAAAAATAAATTTACGATAACCATAAAAACAATCAACATTTGTGCATGCTGATTATCATATAAAGGCTATTTGCTCGCAGTCACGGCAATCCTTCAAATTTAAGAAACTGCTGAGGGCCAACTGTTACAGTTCACAATAGAAGTTAGTAAGGAAGTTAGCACAATCCTGAATTTCAAAATTAGCCTTTTTCATTTCATCCTCTACATTCTTGTTCCGTTCGCATCTTATAGACAAAACGGTTTCTGCCCATTTAGCAGCACCTGAAGATAAATTTAAAAACTCTGCCGAATGAGTAAGCTGAGTCTCTTTAGTCACATTTGTTGAAAAAAGACAGGGAAGTCCATTAGCCTGTGCTTCTACACCTACTACCGGCAACCCTTCATAATGGGAGGGCAGTATAAAAATATCCATCACATTATACAAATCCTGGACATCATTTCTCAATCCAAGAAACTTTACCTTTTTCGCAAGTCCCAACATTTTTACCTTTTTTTCAATTGTGGGTCTTAACGGTCCGTCACCAATTAAGAGCAAAATGGCAGAAGAACAATTTTGAGATATTTTATTGAATACATCAACGAGGAAATCATGGTTTTTTTGATACATGAACCTTCCTACATGCCCTATAACAAGTTCGTTGGCAAGCCCCAGTTTTTTCCTTAAACCTTTTCTTTTTGATGGATCAAATGCATACTTTTTTAAATCTATAGCATTATTAATTATTGTTACCTTTTCGCTATCCATCATTTTTTTACCATACATCCATTCTCCCGCTAAATGGCTGCAAGCTAAATATCGATTAGCGAAAAATTTTGCAAACGGACGAAGGATGAATTTCATCACATTTCGTTTAGTCTCTCCTGGTGATGAAGTACTATGGTTATGAAGAATTCGAATAGGTGTACCAGCCATCCAGGCAGCAAAAAGAGGAAAAACAGATAATGTATTCATGTTAGAATGAACAATTCTGTAGTGATTAGCTTTTATTATCTTAAAAATATCATAGGTAAAAGCAATGGGATTCTTATAGTATGGAGTAACTTTATATACTCTTCCACCCATAGCCTGAACTTTATCCGTAATATCAATTTTATTATCATTATGGACTATAAAATCAAACTGAACTTTGGTTCGATCAATATGTTCATAATAATTCATTATTACAGACTCTACACCGCCTCCTGCAACAATGCCGAGAATTTGCAAAACCCGGATTTTTCCTTCCATTCAAATCTCCTTGTCGAGTAATCTATTGATATATTATTTCTTATACCCATTTGGATTCTTAGACTGCCAGTTCCAGGTATCCCGGCACATATCATTTAATGTTCTTTCAGCATGCCAGCCAAGAACTTTCTGAGCCTTTATGGAATCTGCCCAAATTGCAGGAAGATCCCCTGCTCTACGAGGTCCCATTTCGTATTTCACCTTAACCCCTGTTGCTTTTTCAAAAGCATGAACAATATCCAGAACACTATAAGGTTTTCCTGTTCCCAGATTAAATGTTTCTACGCCTTTATGTTCTGCTGCGTATTCTACCGCTTTCACATGCCCATTGGCCAGATCCATTACATGAATATAGTCACGAAGACAGGTTCCATCCGGTGTAGGATAATCTCCACCAAATACAGTGAGATGGTCACGACGTCCTACAGCTACCTGAGCAATATAAGGCATCAGGTTGTTTGGAATCCCCTGTGGATCTTCCCCAATCAGACCACTTTCATGAGCGCCAATAGGATTAAAGTAGCGAAGCAGGATAACGGTAAGATTCGGATTTGCTTTTGCCGCATCTTCCAGAATCTGTTCCATCATCACCTTTGTCCAGCCATAAGGATTAGAACAGCTTCCCCGATGCATCGTCTCAACCAGTGGAGGCATGTTTTCTTCGCCATATACCGTAGCAGAAGACGAGAACACAAACTGATTAACTCCTACTTCTTCCATACACTCCAGAAGTGTCAGCGTGGTATCTATATTATTGCGATAATACTTCAAAGGAAGTCGAACTGATTCCCCTACGGCCTTGAGTCCGGCAAAATGAATTACACAGTCAATGTGATTTTCTGAAAAGATATGACGCATCTTTTCCTTATCCTTCACATCGGCTTCATAGGAATTTATTGATTTTCCTGTGATTTTTTCTACTCTGTGAACCGCTTCAGGACTGCTGTTGCTGTAGTCATCTACAATCACCACCTGGTGACCAGCGTTGAGCAGTTCCACTGCCGTATGTGAACCAATATATCCGGCACCGCCAGCAAGTAATACATTCATTATGTTCATGCTCCTTTATCCCTAAAAAACATACTATCTATTTTTCCCCATATCAAATTTATCAGGACAGACCTTTTACCACGTTGGACAGATACTCCTTAAATGCTGGGCCCAGATCATTCCTGCGAAGTGCATATTCTACGGTTGCTTTCAGGAACCCCAGCTTATTACCAGTATCATAACGCTTGCCCTTGAAATTGTAAGCATATACATTGCCGTTGTGTGCCATAACCCTCAATGCATCAGTAAGCTGGATTTCTCCCCCTTTTCCTGGCTTCGTATGTTCCAGTATTTCAAATACATCCGGGGTAATGACATATCTTCCCAGAGCTGCCAACTGGCTCGGCGCCTCTTCCATCTTTGGCTTTTCCACCATGTCGTCTACATGAACAAGGTCAGTGTCTTCCGTGGGATTCCCTTTTATGATTCCGTAGGAGGAAACCTGTTCTCTTTCAACCAGCTGACAACCCACAATAGTGCCTCCGGTTTTATAATACTGGTCCAGCAACTGACCTAAAGCCGGAGTTTTAACACCATTATAAACAAGGTCATCTCCCAGAATAACTCCAAAAGGTTCCCCATCAATAAAATCTTTAGCACAGAGAATGGCATCTCCAAGTCCCCGCATATGCTGCTGCCGAATGTAATGAACTTTAATACTTGCTACTTTACGTACTTCGTCCAGCAATTCCATCTTGTTGTGCTCAAATAAATGCTGTTCAAGTTCCGGTGATGAATCGAAGTGATCTTCAATGGCACGTTTTGCATGTCCGCTGATTATCAGTATATCTTCAATTCCGCTGTCTAATATCTCTTCCACTATGTATTGAATTGTCGGTTTATCTACAATGGGAAGCATTTCCTTTGGCATCGCTTTGGTTTCTGGGAGAAAGCGTGTTCCAAACCCTGCTGCTGGAATAACTGCCTTACGAATTTTCATTTTTATCCATCCTTATATCTGATTAATAAGCACCACGACTGTGAATTACTGCGAACAATGTGCGCCAGATGAGAATGATATCAAGCCATACACTCCAGTTATGAACATACCAACGATCCATGGCCACCCGTTCCGGATAATCAATATCGCTTCGCCCACTGGCCTGCCAGAGGCCCGTGATTCCTGGAAGTACCATATAGTATTCTTTAATATACTGTCCGTACTTGGGCACTTCTTTCTGCACAATCGGACGGGGACCTACCAGGGACATCTCCCCCTTCAGTACGTTGAGAAGCTGTGGAAGTTCATCCAGACTGGTCTTTCGAAGAAAGGCACCACTTTTCGTAATTCGTGGATCGTTTTTCAGTTTGAAATCCCGTTCCCATTCTTCTTTTGCCTTTGGATCTGTAGCCAGAAGTTTTTCCAGTTGTTCTTTCGAATCTACGACCATAGAGCGGAATTTGTAGCAGTTGAATTCCTTTCCATCCTTGCCCACCCGACGATGTTTAAAGAACGCCGGTCCAGGAGAGTCCAGCTTAACCCATACAAAAACAGCCAGCAGAAGTGGTGAGATTAGAATTCCTCCACATACAGTACATACAACATCAAATATTCTCTTTATGATTTGATTTGTCTGGAAAGCAAGATTATTTTTAATATTTAATACCATAATATGGGTATCAAAGAATGATTCCAGCTCAGCATTTGACATGGGTACGCCTACCAGATTTGGGACTACGCTTACATAGGGAACCAGAGTCTGTGCCCGATAGAGGAGATGATTCAGCTGGTCCTGTGGAAGTCCTGGCGCCGCGATGATTACATCCTGAATTCTGGTTTCAGCAATTACCTTTTCCAGATCATTAAAACCTCCAAGAATCGGATATACATCGGCATAGCGGGAAGATGGTTCAAAGTCCTCAAGGAATCCTCCTACCCGATAGTTGATGAATACGTTGTTTCTCACTTCATCAATCGCCGCATCTGCTGTCTTTCCGGCACCTACTACCAGAACAGGAATCTGAAGTCCTGGCATCTTACGGATACATAAGGCGGTAATATATTTTTCAACTAACAGGAACAGGTAAACGATGACCGCAAAAATTCCTACATAAAGACGGGATACCTGACCGGATACCTGGGTAAGGAACATAAGGATGATGGAAAAGGCGATACCTCCCAGACATGCTTTAAACAGCTTTTCCAGCATTTGTGCACTGGTATAATGCTTGGAATAAATCCCGGCAAATGCCAGTGAAAGAAGGAATACTGCCGGTGTCACTATATAGATGTATACAGCACTCACCTGGAATATATTGCCCATCACAAAATTCCTGGCATGAAAAGCCAGCCATTCGGCCAGTAAAATCCCCACATAATCTCCGCAAAGATATATGGCTTTGCTTATAAGGCGAATCAGAGAAGCACTGCGAGGCTTCTTTTTCTCTGTATGGTTAATCCACTGCTGCATTCTTTTCTCCGTTGTTAACTAGATATACAAATTTCGATATTCTCGTTATAGTCAAATAGGTATCCCCTTTCTTTGAGTTGGAGATACCTATTTCAGTTCGTATTCGTATTGCTTTCCAGCATATGGTCGAGTATCTGGACGATTTCGAGTGCGCTTTCCTTTTTATCATTGCCACAGGCCTGTGCCATTTGCTGGAGTTTATTTTCATTTTTTAACAGACCGTCGACTGTGTCCGCCAGTTCATTTTTCCTGATCCAGACGGCACATCCCTGCTCTTCCAGATGCTGGGCATTGGCCCGTTCCTGTCCGGGAAGTGCGTTCACCAGAACCATGGGCAGGTTCATAGTCAGCGCTTCTGTGCAGGTAAGAGCACCCGGTTTGGTGACAATGAGTTCGCTCTTGCTCATCATTTCTGCCACTTTATTGGTGTAGCTGTGCAAATCCACCGGATGCCGGATGCTTGGCCGGATAGATGCCACTTCTTCATACAGATTGATATTCTGGCCCGTAGCTATGATAAACTGACTCACGGAATCAATCTTGTCCAATCGGAGAAGGGTATCTGTGATATTTCCCAATCCCAGCCCCCCGCCCATAATGAGCACGGTTCCTTTTTCCTTAGGCCTTGGATTTTTCAGTTCTTCATAGAAGGATTTACGAACTGGAATTCCCGTGGTGTGAATAATATTTCTTGGCACATTATGGGATTCCAGTTTGCGTGCCAGATCCTCTGAAGGGACACAGTAGGCATCCAGATGTTTATACACCCAAAGCTGATGAATGTCAAAGTCTGTGATGACTCCAAGAAGCGGGGTGTTAATATCCCCCTCCTTCTTCAGCAGATTGGCTGCACAGGCCGGAAATGGATGAGTAAATAACAGAGCATCCGGTTTCAAAACGGTAATCAGCCTCTTCATCCGCTTTCGGAAACTCCAGGAAAGAAGACTCTGAAACGTCGCACCTAAATGCCTGTTCTGTGAATTGCTATATAGACTATCGTACATTTCAGGAAATATACGAATCATTTTCAAATAAGATTCTTTTAAGACGTGATCTATGGAAAGAACATCCCGGGACAGGAAATCCAGCACGCGAACCGCATCATCCGGATGCACCTGTTTGATGGTCTCCGCAATAGCCCGAGCCGCCTGAGAATGTCCCTCTCCAATAGAAGCTGTCATGATGAAAAATTTACGTTTCTTCTGCATTTTTCTCCTCGTTCACATTTATCATTTTAACATAAAAGTAAGGTTATGTGCAGGAGAAGATGAGCTGACGCTCAAGGTCGGTGCAAATTCTTAAAGAAATTTGCAGGTCGGTATGAGCCACAAGGCTCATAAGTCGGCGTCTTAACATACTATAGACGGGTCGGTGTGCTCCTTGGGGGAGCACAGGGAGTGGATGTTGCACATGGCTTTTTATAAAAAGACGAAACACTACTTACAACAGGAATTTTGCTTAGTTTCTACCATAGACGAAATCCATCGGAGCAAAACTCATTGGCGGCAAGGGCTACTATACGATTCTCCGTATCCGTATGTTCCACCGGGATAATAAATCTTTATCAAATTCTCCGCTGTATATTGTCGTTATATATACAAAAAAATTAAAATGAGCAGAGTATATTTTCTGCTCATTGGCTTACCATTATTCTTCTCTTATTGGCATACTTTTTATCAGACGTATTAATTTCCAACGGATTTTACCCAGGTTTCCCGTGAACTGCTTATACAATGCATCTGATATAAAATTCTGCCTTATTGCAATTTCAGCTATGGCCTCTATTTCATTTATTGATCCTAAAGATATCCGCAAAAAATGGACATAATCCCTTGTTGATTGTCTCCCATTGCCTTCGGCAATATTGAGTACTATGGATGTGCTTGCTCTTCTAAGCTGATCTGACAAGTTGTTCCATTCCCATTTGGGAAAGTTTTGAATCATTGCATATGACATATCCACCAGATTCAGGGCATCCTGATATACTGACAGTTTCTTATAGTATCCCCTCATAGTATTCTCCCCTCTTTAATATTAAAAATAATACCCCTGTGTGGAGTATAGCATGAAAGATGAGCGGAGTTCAAGGTCGGTGCAAATTCCTAAAGAAATTTGCAGGTCGGTATGAGCCGCAAGGCTCATAAGTCGATGCGTTACCATTAAAAGATAGGTTAGAGTTAAGAGGTAGGAAGTCAGAGAAAAAACAGACTTCAGACGGAGCACATCAGCAGGCTTCCCATATTCAAACAAAGTGGAATCAACTATCCACCCGGCAGGTAGCCAGAATATCAGACAGGTCAGACAATCAGACTGGAAGCCTGTGGGGCTTCCTTTCCGACTGAAAGAACTCAGAACATTTGCATGCTTTCCCTTATCCCAACATAGAGGATTCTACTTTCCACCATTCGCCAGCAAAGACCGGGCTGTCAATAGTATGGAAATCAAAGATTTCATAATTTTATGGA
>OGSS01000453.1_pt1 | contig 43742 bp, 39 predicted proteins | sample 1553591 | NCBI WGS metagenome assembly OGSS01 (sample SAMEA2580061, study PRJEB22360) | human gut metagenome | biome: human gut; feature: human-associated habitat; material: faeces | place: Denmark | collected 2008/2010
GCAGCTCGGACATGAAGCGGCTGCTGCTGGCGATGATCCGGTTTTATCGCCGGTATATTTCTCCAAACAAACCGCCCTGCTGCCGGTATATCCCGACTTGCTCGCAGTACGCGATCGAGGCCATCGAGAAATACGGCGCGATCAAGGGCGGCTGGCTGGCGTTTAAGCGCATCTGCCGCTGCAATCCTTTCTCTAAGAGAGGACCCTATGATCCGGTTCCATAATAGGAACGGGATCATGTTTTATACTGCTTTACGGCGGTAAAGTGAGGATTTTGCTTTGCAAAATCCTTTTCACTGTGTCGTTTTACAATTTAACATGGAGGTTTTTATGACCCTGGATCAACTTTCTAACCTGGTCAAAGATCCGAAACTGTTCGGCATCTTGATCGTAAGACCGTTCGGCCTGCTGCTGCAGTGGCTGTACAGCATCGTGCAGAACTACGGTATCGCCGTTATCCTGTTCGCGCTGCTGGTAAAGCTGGTCTGCATCCCGCTGACCATCAAGAGCAAGAAGAGTATGCTCGCCATGAGCGCGATGAACGCCGAGCTCCAGCAGCTGCAGAAGAAGTACGCGAACAACCGCGTCAAGCTGAACGAAGAGATGCAGAAGCTGTATGAGAAGCACGGCGTCAGCCCGATGAGCGGCTGTCTGCCCAACCTTATCCCGCTGCCGATCATGATGGGCCTGTACTACGCGGTTCAGCAGCCGCTGCAGTACATCGTCGGCCTGAGCCGCGAGACAGTTATCGCATTGGCGCAGATGATCGGTCTGGATCAGTTTGCGGGCGCAAACTACACCGTTCAGATCAAGATCGCCGAGAAGCTGAACGCTTTCGTGGACGGAAGCGGCCATTTCTCGGATGCCGTTACCAACTGCCTGCAGAGCGGCGAGACCATTTTCCCGCTGGATTTCCACTTCTTTGGTCTGAATCTGGCTGATACGCCGTCTATCTCTCATCCGAGCATTATCTGGATCATCCCGATCCTGTCCGGTCTGACCGCATTCCTGTCCTCCTACATCATGCAGAAGATGCAGGGCACGCAGAACTCTGCGGCAGCAGGTCAGATGAAGATGCTCAACTTTATGATGCCGCTGATGTCGCTGTACTTTGCGTTCATCCTTCCGGGTGCGATTGGCATCTACTGGATCTTCAACAACGTATTTACCTGCGTACAGGAGATCATCCTCACCAAGACGCTCCGCGGCAAGCAGGAGGCCAAGCAGGCTGCTGAGGCTGCCCGCATCGAGGCAGAGAAGCAGGCCAAGCGTGAAGCACACAAGGCTGCACAGAAGCAGCAGTCCCAGAACGCAAAGAACAAAAAGGGGGACAAGTAAATCATGCAGAAGTTTTTAGAGGCTACCGGTGAAAACCGTGACGCAGCAGTCGAGAATGCCCTCAAGCAGCTCGGTCTGGAGCGCGACGATGTATCGGTAGAGGTACTCGAGATCGGCAAAAAGGGCTTTCTGGGTCTCGGCGCAACGCCGGCACGCGTGCGCGTGACCTATGAAGCACCGGATATTCCGGCGGCAAAGCCGGAGGTAAAGCGTGAGGAGCGCAAGCCCGCTCCCAAGGCTGAGCCGAAGCAGGAGAAGCCTGCTGTCAAGGCGGAAAAGCCGGCTCCGAAGCAAGAGAAACCCGCTGAGAAGCCGCAGAAGCTGTCCATCACCACGGATGATAACACGCCTCGTCTGGTAAAGGCTGCTCCGGCAGACTTTGTACCGGAAAAGCTGGAGTTTGAGCGTCCGCCGCGCCGTGAGCGCAGCGACCGTCCGCGCCGTGACCGCGGCGACCGCAATGGCCGTGACCGCCGTCCGCACCGCCCGCGTGAGGACCGTCCGATCACGCCGTCCGTTCCCAAGGAGCGTGAGCTGATCCCGGTTTCCGAAGCAGGCATGCAGCAGGCGGAAAAGCTGGCTACCGATTTTGTAACCGGTCTGCTGGCAAAGATGGGCGTTGAGGGTCAGGTTAAGACCCTGCCTCAGGTAGAGTGCGACCAGCTCCGTCTGGAGATTTCCGGTCCAGATATGGGCCCGATCATCGGCCGCCGCGGCGACACGCTGGATGCCATCCAGTACCTCGGCTCTCTGGTGCTGAATAATGCACTGGATGAGCACGTTCGTCTGTCTGTCGATACCGAAAACTACCGCGAGAAGCGCGCGGAAAGCCTGGAGCGTCTGGCCCGCAAGATGGCGATGAAGGTCGTTAAGGCGCATCGCTCCATGACGCTTGAGCCGATGAACCCGTATGAGCGCCGCATCATCCATGCCGCGCTGCAGGACTTCAACGGTGTGACCACCTATTCGACCGGCACCGAGCCGGGTCGCCGCGTTGTTATTGCGCCGGATAACAGCTATCGCAACCGCGACCGCGGTTAAATCGGGGTATTCGTTATGAACGATACGATTGCCGCAATTTCCTCCTCCGGCGGACCGATCGGTTTGATCCGCGTGTCGGGTGAACGCGCAATCGAAGCGATAAATGCCGTTTTTCAGGCGAAGAACGGCAAGCCGCTTACGGAAGCACCCTCGCAGAAGCTGGTTTACGGCACACTGACGGACAAGTCCGGCAATGTGATCGACTGCTGCTACGCTGTCGCGCTGCACGCACCGCACACCTATACGGGTGAAACGATGGCGGAGCTGCAGTGCCACGGCTCGACAGCTGTGCTGTGTGCCGGCCTGGACGCTCTGTTCGCGCAGGGCGTGCGGCAGGCAGAGGCAGGTGAGTTTACCCGCCGCGCCTTCTTAAACGGCAAAATGGGCCTTTCTGAGGCTGAAGCCGTGCATGATCTGATCACCGCGCGCACCGCAGAGGCGGCGCAGAATGCGGCGGCACAGGTCATGGGCGCGGTCGGCTCTCCCGTGCAGCAGATGCGCGATGAGCTGCTCGGCATGGTGGCGCATTTCCACGCGGTCGTGGATTTCCCGGACGAGGACATTGATCCGGTGCTGTTCGAGGATGCCGCGGCGCTGCTGCACCGCACGACAAGCCGTCTGTACAGCATGGCAGAAAGCTATGAGCGCGGCCGTATTCTTAGAGAAGGCGTACCGTGCGTTATCCTCGGAAGACCGAACGCCGGCAAGTCCACGCTGCTGAACACGCTGCTCGGCCGCGAGCGGGCGATCGTGACCGATATTCCGGGCACGACCCGCGATCTCATCGAGGAGAATGTCAAGGTCGGACAGATTCTGCTTCGCGTGATCGACACCGCCGGTCTGCGCAACACGGACGATCCGGTGGAGCAGGCGGGCATTGACCGGGCGATGGCGGAGGCTTCGGCTTCCTCGCTCATCCTGGCTGTGTTCGACGGCTCCAAGCCCATCAGCGACGAGGATATGCTTGTTCTGGCACGCTCGGCAGGCCACCGCGCGATCGCGGTTGTGAACAAGGTCGATCTGCCGCAGCAGCTGGATGAAAAGCTGCTGAAAAAGCACTTCCTGCATATCGTGCCGCTTTCTGCGAAAACCGGTGACGGACTGGATAAGCTGCTCAATCTTATCCCGCGAACCGTGGGTCTGGGCGACGGTGCGTTTGACGGTGCGCTCATCACTAACGCAAGACAGGCGGCGGCGCTGGCGCGTGCTGCCGAACGCTGTGAAGCAGCGCTGTATGCGGCGCAATCCGGTATGACGCCGGATGCGGTCGTGATGGACGCCGAGGGCGCGATTACCGCACTGGGTGAGATCACCGGCGAAACCGTGACCGATGCCGTTGTCACCCGCATTTTCAGCGACTTCTGCGTCGGAAAGTGATGCTGCTGCAGCTATTATTAAGAGAAATTGCACTTAAAATTCAGAGAGGACGTTTGCAATCTGTGCAAACGTCCTCTTTTATTTTGCGCTGAAATCGTGTATGATATATACTGTATGTCCGCAGGTAAAAATGAGATAAAAACCACTTGTGCACAACTTCTATCCGGCGGTATACGAGATATAGTGGATAACCCGGAAAATTGCCCTATATTCAACTACTTATTGTAATAATAAAACGGAAATAAAACTGTACGTATAAAAATATGATCAAAAACTCACAAGTTATCAACAGTATCCACAGAGTTATCAACAGTTACGCACAGGTTTCACACAACCGAAATCACAGGAATTTTTTGAAAGGGGAGAGAGCGCCAATGACGGTTTTTTCGGCAGAGAGCTTTGATGTAGCGGTGATCGGCGCCGGTCATGCCGGTATTGAGGCGGCGTTGGCTGCAGCACGTTTGGGTGCAAAAACAGCGTGTTTTTCGATCAATTTGGACGCCGTAGGCAATATGCCGTGCAATCCGGCGATCGGCGGCACAGCTAAGGGACACCTTGTACGCGAGATAGATGCGCTCGGCGGTGAGATGGCGCGTGCGGCTGACGCGGCCTGCATCCAGTACCGCATGCTCAACCGCGGCAAGGGTCCGGCAGTGCACTCGCTGCGTGCACAGGCCGACCGCATTAAATACAGAGAGTATATGAAGCACACGCTTGAGCGGCAGGAAAACCTGTTTCTCATGCAGGACGAGATCGTGTCCGTTGAGGTGGAGAACGGTGCCGTTTCCGCGGTTGTTACCGCCATCGGCGCACGACATCCGGTCAAGGCGGCTGTCATTGCGTCCGGCACATTCCTCGGCGGACGTGTGATCATCGGCGAGTACACCCGTGAATCCGGTCCGGACGACCCTTGCCAACCCGGCCGGGCGGGCATGCGGGCACCCAAGCCGCTCACCGAGTCGCTGCGCGGTCTGGGACTGCGGCTGCAGCGGTTTAAGACGGGTACGCCGCCGCGCATCAATCGCCGTTCAATCGACTATACCGATTTGGCGGAGCAGGCCGGTGAGGATGAGATCATCCCGTTTTCGTTCGAGACCGACCACCCGCCGGACAACCGCGCGGTGTGTTATCTGACCTATACGACCGCGAAAACACATGAAATCATCCGCGCAAATCTGAGCCGTTCGCCGCTGTACGGCGGCCAGATTGAGGGCGTGGGACCGCGCTATTGTCCGTCTATCGAGGACAAAGTGGTGCGCTTTGCGGATAAGCCGCGCCATCAGCTGTTCCTCGAGCCGATGGGTCTGGACACCGAGGAGGTCTATGTGCAGGGCTTCTCGTCGTCCATGCCGTTCGACGTGCAGCGCGAGATGCTGCGCTCGGTCAAGGGATTGGAGAACGCGGAGATTATGCGGCCGGCGTACGCCATCGAATATGACTGCATCGACCCGCTGGAGCTGCGGCCGACGCTCGAGACTAAAAAGGTGCCCGGACTGTACGGCGCAGGCCAGTTCTGCGGCTCGTCCGGCTATGAGGAGGCGGCCGCGCAGGGACTGGTTGCGGGCATCAATGCTGCGCTCAAAATCAAGGGTGAGGAGCCACTTGTACTCGACCGTGCGGACGGCTACATCGGTACGCTGATCGACGATCTGGTGACGCGCGGCACGAGCGAACCCTATCGCATGATGACCTCACGCTCGGAATACCGCTTGCTTCTGCGGCAGGATAACGCAGATGAACGTCTGGTGCCGATCGGTGTTCGAGTTGGCTTGAATTCGCCGGAACGCGGCGAAAAGGTGCGTAAAAAGTACGAAGCAGTGCAGGCAGAGATCGACCGTACAGCCTCGGTCGGCGTGGCGCCGAGCGATAAATTGAACGGCTTTCTTGCGGGTAAAAACTCTACACCGCTCAAGGCGGGCTGCAAGCTGATCGACCTGCTGCGCCGCCCGGAACTCAGCTATGCGGACCTTGCAATGTTCGATCCTGAGCGTCCGGAGCTGCCCGCTGTTATCCGTGAGCAGGTGGAAATCCGCGTCAAATACGCGGGTTATATCGAGCGCCAGATGCGCGATGTGGAGCAGTACCGCAAGCTGCAGAGCCGCCCGCTGCCGCTCGATCTGGACTACAACGAGGTGGACTCGCTGCGACTGGAGGCACGTCAGAAACTGAACGCCGTCAAGCCGCTGAATTTCGGTCAGGCGGCTCGTATTTCGGGCGTTTCACCGGCGGATATCACGGCACTGATGATCTATATCGAGACCCATAAAAAGGAGGAAAAGGCATGACAGAACGCGATCTTTTGACCGCCGGTCTGCGCGAGCTGGGCGTCGCAGAGTGTCCGTCTGCAGCGGACAACTTACTGCGCTATTCCGAGATTCTGCGCGAAAAAAACAAGGTTATGAATCTGACTGCCATTACCGATCCGACCGAAATCGTGACCCGGCATTTCCTCGATTGCGCGGCACTCGCACCGTATATGCCGCAGGATGGACGCGTGCTCGATGTGGGAACAGGAGCCGGTTTTCCGGGCATGCCGCTGGCGATTCTGTGCCCGCAGACCGAGTTTGTGCTGCTCGATGCACTGCGCAAACGCATTGATTTTCTAAATGAAGTCATCGCCGAGCTGGGTCTGACCAACGTCACGGCGGTGCATGCCCGTGCGGAGGATTACGCCAGAGACAACCGCGGCACGTTTGATCTTGCGGTGTCGCGTGCGGTAGCCGATCTGCGCGTGTTGAGTGAACTGGCGCTGCCGATGGTCAAGGTCGGCGGTGCGTTCCTCGCCATGAAGGCCGAAGACTGCGCAGAGGAAGTTGAAACAGCGGCAAACGCCCGCACGGTTCTCGGTGCGCCGGACGCTGAAGTGCTGCACTACACTGTGCCGTTTGATGAGGTTTCCCGCGCCATCGTACGCCTGCAGAAAACGCAGGAAACACCGGAAAAGTATCCGCGCCGCTTCAAGAAAATACAGACTTCGCCGCTGTAAATCAGGCGAGAAATATACGGAAAGTACCCCTCTGTACGGAAAATTACAGAGGGTATTTTTTGTCCGAAAATAGGGAAAAATATAGATATCAGGTAGAATTTGTCATGTTTTCGTCGGATTTTGCAGATTGTGCGGTCGATTTTACTTGTCAATATGTAATTATATGGTAATCTATTACCAAGGGCGACATTTCTGCTGGTGGTGCGGCAGAGATAAGCGCGAATGAAATGAACGAATAAGACGAATTGGAGAGTGGTTGACCATGATGTCTGTATTAACACTGGTTTCCGGCAAAGAGGATCGCACGCTGCGGCGTATTCGCGTGAGTGAGATTGCGCGCAATCCCAATCAGCCGAGGAAATACTTTGATCCAGAGGCAATCGCGCAGCTGGCAGAGAGTATCCGGCAGTATGGCGTACTCAATCCGCTGACCGTACGGCGTGCTCCCGGAGGCGGTTATGAGCTTGTGGCAGGGGAGAGAAGACTGCGCGCTGCGCGTGTTGCGGGGCTTAACGATGTACCGTGTCTGCTGATTGCGGCGGATAACGAAGATTCCTCGGCGATTGCGCTCGTGGAGAACCTGCAAAGGCGTGATCTGGATTTTTTCGAGGAAGCCTATGGCTTCAAGCGTCTGATTGATCAGTACGGACTGACGCAGGAGGAAGCCGCGCGCAAAGTGGGGAAAACACAGTCTGCGGTGGCGAATAAGCTGCGTCTGCTGCGGCTTTCTCCGCAAAATATGGAATTGATTCGCAGTGCGAACCTTACAGAGCGGCACGCGCGCTGTCTGCTGCGTCTGCATGATGACGAGGAACGGATGAACGCCACACACTATATTATCGAGAACGAATTAAACGTCAGCCGATCGGAGGAGTATATCGAGAACCTGTTGGAGCAGAAAAAGCATCCGGAGTTGACCGAGCCGCCGCATAAGGATAATGTTGTGCGGCTTATTAAGGATGTGCGTTTTTTCCTGAATACGCTCAATCGGGCGGTCGGCGTAATGGTGGACGCCGGAATCGGTGCAACCGTAGACCGGCAGGAAAACGAGGATGGAATTACGCTGACAATCAATATTCCGCACGCAAAGAGCTGATGTTTCACGTGAAACACTTTTGTTCCATAGGAGGGCGGATTTTGTTTCACGTGAAACATGGGATAGTTGCTTGCGAAGCAAACGGAATCTGCGCTGACGCCGCGCGGGTGCACAAGAGGGTAGACACCAAGGTTTGCCCGTAGGCCACTAAACCTTTTTTTCCGCGCCGTGCGCGGATTAAATGAGTACCACCCTCTGATTTCCTCCCCTTTTCCCTTAGATAGCACGGCGAAAATCGGAGAGCGGCGACTGCTGGAAAAAGGGGAACGGCAGTTGGATTACTCTTGCGTGGCTTTCGAAAACGATTCGCAGTTCACAGATAAACTACTGCTACATATGTCGGCTACTCTACGCAGGGTCGGCATAACAGTGCCGACCAACGGTTTTACTGTGTGTATGATGCACGGCAATTCTGGGTAGGGCGGGAGCAGATTGGAGAGCGTGTAAAGGTGTATATATAATAAGGTAAGAGAGCCGAACGGCTCTCTTTTGTTTCACGTGAAACAAAAGTCAATGAATTTACCAGTTGTATCCTGTAAAACGACAAAATACTTGATGTTTCACGTGAAACAGCTGTAAAAATACTGCGATTGCTTTGCAATTAAAAGTGCAATGTGATATAATGAAATCCGTAGAAAAAACCATGGACGAGAGGAAATGACTATGGGGAAGATTATCGCGTTTGCCAATCAAAAGGGCGGCGTGGGAAAAACTACAACCGCCATCAACCTCGCGGCAGCGTTGTCAGAGCGCGAAAAGCGCGTTCTGCTGTGTGATTTCGATCCGCAGGGCAATGCAACCTCCGGTTTTGGCGTGGATCCGCGCTTACTGGAAACCTCGATTTACGATTTGATTGTAGCCGATCAGCCGGATGTCAAGAGCGCAATCGTATCGACCAAGTGGGTTGATCTGCTGGGCGCGAACGTCAATCTGGCGGGGGCTGAGTTGGATTTGATTGGAATGTCCGAACGCGAGTACCGTCTGAAAAACGTACTCGATCAGGTGAAGGACGATTACGACTATGTATTTATCGACTGTCCGCCGTCACTCGGTCTGCTGACACTCAACTGCCTGTGTGCAGCCGACAGCTTTCTGGTGCCGCTGCAGTGCGAGTATTACGCGCTCGAAGGTCTGAGTCAGTTGATGACGACCGTGCGCATGGTAAAGAAGGCGCTCAATCGCAAGCTGGTGATGGAAGGCGTGCTGCTGACCATGTTTGACGGACGCACCAATCTGTCGATTCAAGTGGTTGAGGAAGTGAAAAAGCACTTCCCGGGCGAGGTATTTTCGGCTGTTGTGCCGCGCAACGTGCGTCTGAGTGAAGCGCCGAGCCACGGCAAGCCCATAACGGCATACGACAGAATGTGCCGCGGCGCAGAGGCTTATCTGGCTCTCGCGGACGAGATTCTGAAGAAAAATGACCGAAAGGGGAGAAGCTGATGGCAGGCGCAAAAATGGGTCTGGGCGGCGGCTTGTCCAACCTTTTCGGCAGTGATACCAGCGATTTAATGGAAGAAAGTCTGGATAACGGCACAAAAAACCTGCCTTTGGCAAAAATCGAGCCGAATCCCGATCAGCCGAGGAAGGTCTTTGATCAGGTATCTCTGGACGAGCTGGCAGAGAGCATTCGCCTGCACGGCGTCATCACACCAATCACGGTACGCAAGGGGAAAAAGGACGGCTACTACCAGATCATTGCAGGTGAGCGCCGCTGGCGTGCAGCACGTCAGGCAGGTTTGGAAGACATTCCTGCGATGGTGCTTGAGGCTGAGGAAGACGAGGTCATGGAGCTGGCACTGATCGAAAATCTGCAGCGGCAGGACCTGAACCCGATCGAAGAAGCCGAAGGTTATGAGCGTCTGATGAAGCAGTTCGGACTGACGCAGGAGCAGGTGGCCAAGCGCGTGGTCAAGTCCCGTTCGGCGGTGGCGAACGCACTGCGTCTGCTGGCTTTGCCGACCGAGGTGCGTACGATGGTCAGCGAAGGCGAAATCTCCGGCGGTCACGCGCGGGCAGTCCTTGCAGTAAACGAAGCGGATAAGCGCGTAGAGGCAGCCAGACAAATGGTCGGCCTGTCGGTCCGTCAGTCGGAGGCACTGGCCAAGCGCATGAACAAAAAGCCGGTCGAAAAGCCTGAGCAGTCGCCCGAGGTTTCCGTGGACTACATTGCCGAGCTGGAGAAGGAACTGGAGAGTGCCCTCGGACGCAAGATCAGCATCCAGCAGGGCAAGCACAGCGGCCAGCTGACGCTGGAATATTACGGCGCAGAAGATTTGGAGCGGCTCAGTGAAGCACTCCGAAACCTGCGTGTATAAAGGAGGCAAGCAATGGACGAGCAGAATAAGCAGCCGGAACAGAACAAGCCGGAGAAAAAGCTCAGCCGCACCACGCTGACCTTTTATATCGTCGGACTGTTTTCTGTAGCGATTGCGCTGATTCTGATCAGCTATGTGGCGCAGTCGCGTGCGGACAAGCAGGTCGAAAACCTGAGCTCACAGCTGACACAGCAGCAGACCGTGGCACAGGGCGCAACCCAGAAAGTGGAAGATTTGCAGAAGCAGTATGACATACAGAACACTGCACTGGATAAGGTCCGCAAGACGCTGGACAGCGAGCAGGCGGCAACCGATGTAGTCGGTGCGACCGAGCAGCGTATGGAGGAGCGTGAGGTGTATCAGTACCTTGCGCAGATCGGCGTTTCCCTGGCGGCAAAGCAGACCGCGGATGCCCGCAAGACCTGCGACGAAATGCTGACGAAATACAGCGAGGAGCGTTTGATGGGCAGCAGCGAGGATGGCTTTGATGAGAACATCAGCAAACTGTTCCAGTCGGTCAAAGTTGCACTGGAGCAGGCTGAGCAAGCGCAGGATGCAGAGCCGAACGACACGGAAGAATAACACGTATATAATGTAAAAGGAGATATAGACACAATGCTGGATATCAAATTTGTCCGCACCAATCCGGATGCGGTAAAGGAAAACATCAAGAAGAAGTTCCAGGACGAGAAGATCCCGATGGTTGACGAGGTCATCGAGTTTGACGCGAAGTACCGTGCAGCCAAGACCCGCTGTGACGAGCTGCGTGCACAGCGCAACAAGAAGTCCAAGGAAATCGGCGGTCTGATGGCCAAGGGTCAGAAGGAAGAGGCTGAGAAGATCAAGGCCGAAGTAAAGGCTATGGCCGACGAGATGACCAAGCTTGAGGAGGACGAAAAGGCCTTCGCTGAGGAAGTCAAGAACCGTATGATGGTCATCCCGAACATCATTGACCCGTCCGTTCCGATCGGCAAGGACGATTCCGAGAACGTTGAGATTGAGAAGTTTGGCGATCCGGTCGTTCCGGATTTCGAGGTTCCGTATCACATTGATATTATGGAGTCTTTCGACGGTATCGACCTCGATGCTGCACGCCGCACCTCCGGCAACGGCTTCTACTACCTGAAGGGTGATATTGCCCGTCTGCATTCCTCCATCCTGTCCTACGCACGCGACTTCATGATCGATCGCGGCTTCACCTACTACATTCCGCCGTTCATGATCCACGGTGATGTCGTTAAGGGCGTTATGTCCTTTAAGGAAATGGAGAACATGATGTACAAGATCGAGGGCGAGGACCTGTACCTGATCGGTACCTCCGAGCACTCCATGATCGGCAAGTTCATCGACACCATCAACGATGAGGAAACCCTTCCGCAGACCCTGACCAGCTACTCTCCGTGCTTCCGCAAGGAAGTTGGCGCACACGGCATCGAGGAGCGCGGCGTATACCGTATTCACCAGTTTGAGAAGCAGGAAATGGTTGTTGTCTGCAAGCCGGAAGAAAGCAAGATGTGGTATGACAAACTGTGGCAGAACACGGTTGACTTCTTCCGTTCGATGGACATTCCGGTTCGCACGCTCGAGTGCTGCTCCGGCGACCTGGCTGACCTGAAGGTTAAGTCCTGCGACGTAGAGGCATGGTCTCCGCGCCAGAAGAAGTACTTCGAGGTAGGCTCCTGCTCCAACCTTGGCGACGCACAGGCTCGCCGTCTGGGCATCCGTGTCCGCGGCAAGGAGAATCCGAAGGAGCTGTACTTCGCACACACGCTGAACAACACCGTTGTTGCACCTCCGCGTATGCTGATCGCATTCCTCGAGAACAACCTGCGTGAGGACGGCTCGGTTGCAATCCCGAAGCCGCTGCAGCCGTATATGGGTGGCATGACTGAGATCCGCAGAAAGTAATTTACCTTACTATAGAAAAAAGGAGAGATTCCAATGCAGGTTGGTATTAAGGGCGAGAAGAAGTTCACCGTAACCAAAGATCAGCTGGCATGTAATGTCGGCAGCGGTCTGGTATCCGTGTTTGCAACCCCGATGATGATCGCAGCCATCGAGAACACCGCTGCAGGCAGTGTAGCCGGTGAGCTGGAAGAGGGCAAGACCACGGTCGGTACGCTGGTAAACGTAAGCCACGTTGCCGCTACGCCGGAGGGCATGGAAGTCCGCATCGAGACCGAGCTGACCGAGATCGCGCCGAACGGCAAGATGCTTACCTTCAAGGTTGCCGCATACGATGAGGCAGGTCTGATCGGTGAGGGCACGCACCAGCGCGCCATCGTAGCCAAGGAGCGCTTTGAGCAGAAGGCACAGAGCAAGCTGTCCAAGTAAAAACAGGCAAAAGAAAAACGCTGTGGAGAGATTCCACAGCGTTTTTTGCTGGTGCGGGTAACAGGACTTGAACCTGCACGTCGAGGACACCAGAACCTAAATCTGGCGCGTCTGCCAATTCCGCCATACCCGCGGGTGAGATTAGTATACCCTTTTTGCGGGTATTTGTCAATCTTGATGATGGTGCTCATCGGGAAGTGGGGCGCTTGCGAAGCGAGCGGAATCTGCGCTGACGCCGCGCGGGCGCACAAGAGGGTAGACACCTGCGGTTTCCACCCTCTTGAGAATCACCCCTTTCCCTTGGATAGCCTGGCGCAGACCAGAGACCGGCGACCGCTGCGAAATAAGGGGAACGGCAGTCGGGGTACCGTTGCGTGGCTTTCTCCGCCTTTTCGCAGTTCACAGATAACGTACTGCTGCACATACGGGCAACTCCATGCAGCGTGCGGCATGACAGTGCCGCACAACTCTTTGACACGTTGTAACGGAAGGCACTTGCGAGTGTAAATATTCAGTATCATTTATCTTCGTAGGTGCTGTCCGCCATCTCCATACCGACGAATTGCGCGACACGAGTATCCCCCAGGGGACCCTCTCTTGTCCTTCAGGCAATTCACTTTGTGTCGCGCTTGCGGAGAGCAGTCGGTCTGTGTAGCAGTACGGTATCTGACTTTGCGAATACGCAGATACATGGCGCGCAAGGCGCGTCCATGCGGAAGAAAAAAACCTCTGCCGTTCCCTATTTTCAAAGCGGTCGCCGGTCTCCGGTCTGCGCCAGACTAAGAAATAAAGGGAAACGGGAGTTAAGGCAATACCGCATAATTGAACAAGAGTGATTTGCGAGTAAATTTTGCGTACTGACGAGGCACAGTTTTGCGGTAATACTTGATGTATTACCGTGAAACTGCAACAAAGTCAGGACACAAAATTTCCGCAAAGCACCGCCGCTTTAATTGTGCGGTGTTGCCTTAAGAGGGTAGAAACCGTAGGTGTCTACCCTCTTGCCTCTGCCGCGTGTGCGGCGAATCTTGCATGAGCAAACTCCTACGCAAAAACTAAAGATTCCCCCTTGCAATCTGCACTATTTCATGATATATTGTTGGTTAGTAGAAGCTAACCGGCTCGGGTACAAAAGGAGCATTACACCCATGTTGAAGATTACTCTCGGCGTTGACGGCATGATGTGCGGCATGTGCGAAAGCCATGTCAACGACGCAGTTCGCAAGGCATTTCCCGTGAAGAAGGTCACTTCCTCTCACGGCAAGGGGCAGACGGTTATCCTCACCGAGCAGGATCTCGATGAGCAGGCTGTCCGCGATGCGGTAAACGCTACTGGCTACACCGTTACGTCCTTCTCCAAGGAGCCATATGAGAAAAAGGGACTGTTCTCCTTTCTGCATAAATGAACAGAGTAAGGCCGCCTTGCAGCGGCTTTACTTTTCAACACAGGTTAGCAAAATCTAACCTGATAAACCGATATATACCAACGGAGGAAATCACAGTGCTGGAAACTCTGTTCAAACCGAATACCGGCGCATCGCTATCCGGCTGCGTACGCTGGACCCAGCCAATGGATGGCGTGCGCGTGTGCGATTTTGACTGTGCGCTGACTGTGCCGCCAGCCTTGTCTGCAGAGCCATCCGAGGTGCCGTGCGAGGTGCTGTTCTGCTGGCAGGGCGGTCTGCGGCTGACCATGACCGATGGGCGGCAAGTGTTCCTGCAGGAGCACGAGGTACTGCTGCTGCTCGGCGCAAGTGTGAAGAGCCTTTCGGTCGCGGACGGATTGTTTGGCGGTGAGCTGGTGCTCATCGAGCAGAGCGCAGCGGCACCGTGCCGTCTGACGGTCAACGCAGCACGAATCAAAGCCCGCGTCACTCCGCATTTGGGCTGCGTAGTGCTGCGCAGCGCGGTGTGGATTGATAATCTGGCTGCGGCATTGCAGTCCGTTCCGGAGAGGGACAGAGCCGCCTACAGTGCAATCAAAGCCATTGAGCTGCTGTACCTTATCAGCACAGACAGTCCGCTGCTGACGATGTCGCCGGAATCCGTCTCCCGCGATCACTATCTGACCGATACGGTGCGGCAGGTGCAGGAGTATATGGTATCGCACCTGTCCGACCCGCTCACGATCGACCAGCTGTCCGCACGGTTCCGCATTTCGCCGACCGCCCTGAAGGATATATTTCGGCAGACCTACGGTCGGCCGATCCACCAGTATCTGCTCGAAAAGCGGGTGCAGCATGCTGCCGAACTGCTGCATCGGAGTCCGCTCTCCATCGTGGATATTGCGGCGGCGATCGGCTATAACAGCGCCAGTCAGTTCGGCGTGGCGTTCAAGCGCCGCTATCAGCTGACGCCCTCACAGTACCGCCGACAAGCCCGAAAAAGTTAGAAAAATGCAACTATTTTGATAATAAAACTAAAGATTAGCGGAAACAAACTGCAAAAATGTCCGATTCCGTGCGTTTCATGTCTAAAGCTGTGCGACAAGCGAGAAAATTTGTGATATGATAATCGCAAACAAAAAACACACCATGTTTGGAGGTGTACTGTATGAAGCAGCATCGTTTTTGGGCATGGGCCGCGCTGTTCTGCATGGTAATGACGATGATTACCGGCTGTAAGCGCAAGTGAGATTGATAGGAGGAACATATAATGAAGAAAATTTACAAGGACATCGCCGTATTTGTTGGCGGCACTCTGTTCGGTTCCGCAGGTATCAAGCTGCTGAGCAGCAAGGACGCTAAGAACGTATATACCCATGCTGCCGCAGCAGTTCTTCGCATGAAGGATACCGTTATGAACACCGTTGACTGCGTTAAGGAGAACGCCGGCGACATCCTCGCTTCCGCAGAGGAGATCAACGAGAAGCGCGCTGCTGAGGCAGAGGCTGCTGCTGTTGAGGATGCAGACATTGAGGTTGAGCTGACCGATGAGGATCCGACAGCTGCTCCGGTTGAGGCATAAGAACCTGTCGCCAAACCACGGTTTGGCCGACAGGAGGAACGTGCTGTAAGCTGTTCCGAAGTCGTCCGAAAGTTCCCGTTCGGAAACTTTCTCCCTCTTAGGGAATAAAACCAAGGCACATGTCCACGGTTTTTATGGATTGCACAGCAATCCTGTTTCATGCACGCTGCGGCGCGCAGGACGAATATCAAAGAGGGGCAGAGCCCCTCTTTTCCTATCTACCGGAAGTAAGCTGGAGGTAATTTTACTATGAAAGCATTCATTGAACACGAAAGCCGCGGACGGCTTCGCGTGCGCATGAAGCAGTACCGCATGACGCTGGAGCAGGCTGATCTGCTGGAGGCATATCTGCAGAATCAGCCGGGTGTACTCAACGCAACCGTGCACGAGCGCACCTGCTGTGCTGTCATTCGCTACATCGGTGACCGCGAGAATATCATCCGCGCGATCGCTCAGTTTAACTATACTGCACCGTCTGTTACGGCGCTGACGCCGACCCACAGCGGCCGTGCGCTCAACCGTGAGTATCAGGAAAAGCTGGTCGGCAAGGTTATTACGAAGTTTGCCTGCACGCTGTTCCTGCCAGCGCCGCTGCAGATTGCACGCACGATCTGGCTGTCGCTGCCGTTCCTCGGCCGCGGCCTCAAGCGCCTGATTCACAGAGAGCTGAAGGTTGAGCTGCTCGATGCGCTGTCCATCGGTGTTTCGATGGTACGCCGGGACTTCTCCACGGCAGGTTCGGTTATGTTCCTGCTGGATATTGGCGAGCTGCTCGAGGAGTGGACGCATAAAAAGTCGGTTGACGATCTGGCACGCTGCATGTCGCTCAACGTAAAACGAGTATGGCTCAAGACAGATGACGCAGAGGTGCTTGTACCGCTGTCCAACATCGCTGTCGGTGATCGTATTCTGGTTCGCATGGGCAGCGTTATCCCGTTGGACGGTGAGGTTGTTGAAGGCGAAGTCATGGTTAATCAGGCGTCGCTTACCGGAGAATCCATGCCGGTTGCAAAGCGTCCGGGTACGCAGGTTTACGCCGGCACGGTCATCGAGGAAGGCGACTGCGTGATCGAGGTCACACAGTCCTCCGGCGAGAGCCGCTACGACAAGATCGTTTCCATGATCGAGCAGTCCGAGCAGCTGAAGAGTGCTGCGGAGAGCCATGCCGCCAATCTGGCGGACAAGCTGGTGCCGTATACGCTGGTCGGCAGTGCGCTCAGCTACGCACTGACCCGCAATGTCACCCGTGCACTGTCCGTGCTGATGGTTGACTTCTCCTGTGCGCTCAAGCTGGCTATGCCGCTGGCGGTTCTGTCCGCCATGCGTGAGGCAAGCATATATCATATCACGGTCAAGGGCGGCAAGTTCCTCGAGGCTGTCGCGCAGGCAGATACCATTGTATTTGACAAGACCGGCACACTGACGCATGCCTGCCCGGTTGTTGCCAGGGTTATCCCGTTCGGCGGTCGCTCCGAAGACGATATGCTGCGCGTTGCAGCCTGCCTGGAGGAGCACTTCCCGCACTCCATGGCGAACGCCATTGTCCGCGCTGCGCGTGAGCGCAATCTGGCGCACGAGGAAATGCACTCGCAGGTTGAGTATATCGTATCGCACGGCATTTCCAGCATGGTTGAAAACAAGAAGGTCGTTATCGGCAGTGCACACTTTATCTTCGAGGATGAGAAGTGCACGGTTCCGGCCGGTGAGCAGGAGAAGTACGATGCACTTCCGGTTGAGTTTTCTCATCTGTATCTGGCGATCGGCAGTGAACTGGCGGCTGTTATCTGCATCGCGGACCCGCTCCGTCCGGAAGCATGCGATGTGATGAAGGCACTGCGTGCCCTTGGCATTCAGCGCACAGTTATGCTGACCGGCGACAGTGAGCGCACGGCGGCGGCTATCGCGGCTGAAGTCGGCGTGGATGATTACCGCGCTGAGGTGCTGCCTGAAGACAAGGCGAACTTCGTCGAGCAGGAATGCGCGGCAGGCCATACCGTTATCATGCTCGGGGACGGCATCAACGATTCTCCGGCGCTGTCGGCGGCTAACGTTGGCGTAGCCATCAGCGACGGCGCAGCCATCGCCCGTGAGATTGCGGACATCACCATCGCAGCCGAGAATCTGTTTGAACTGGTTGCTCTGCGCCGTATCGCACAGGGTCTGATGAGCCGCATCAACTCCAATTACCGCTTCGTAATCGGCTTTAACGGTTCGCTGATCGGTCTGGGCGTTGCCGGTGTGCTGGCTCCCGCAACCTCTGCGATGATGCACAACCTGTCAACGCTGGGCATCAGCCTGCGCAGTATGACCAACCTGATTGATTCCTCCGAGACGACCCGTCTGCTGGAGAGCCGCTAATTTAGAGTGAAAGTTTGAGAGTGGAGAGTGAAGCGCTTTCCACTCTTTCTTTTCAGGCATAACAAAACCCCGTCTTTGACGGGGGTTGTCGCTATATGGTTTGAAGATAATTCGACAAACTGAAATTTATGGCTTTAACTTTCTCCAAATAACCAACTTTAGGATAATGCATACGACCGCCACAACAGCCACCAAAGCACCATCCAACAGTAATTCTGTGTACCACGGCGCAGATTGCATAGCATATAAATTTGGATAGGTTTTAAAGTGCCAAAACTTATAAATTCCGAACCCAATAAAAACTCCTATGCATGAACCGATAACGATGTTAAAAAAATAATTCAGCTTTCTCAGCATGGCGGTGCACCCCTTTCCCAATTCAGATTGATCATTGTTATACGATAGAAGGCAGTGTCAGATACGCCGCCGGATTTTCAAACGTAAACAGCGGGCGCTGTTCGCCGCTGGCGTTGATCAGCGTGAGGGACAGCGTGCGCAGGTCATTCGTCGGCAGCGGCATAAGCTGTGTCCACTCGGTGCGGATAAACCGGTCCGGATCGGTCTCAGTCAGCGTATAAGTTCCGTTATGGTATGCAAGGAACAGGGGCTGTCCCAGAGTAGGCTGCATTTCCAGAGAAATGGCGGCAGTCCGGTCTCGATGGATTGCAAAAAAGCGCGTCAGCAGCGCATACGGCGGCTTGAGTTTGTTCTGTCCGGTCAGGCGCAGTGTACCGCAGTCGCGCCAGCGCGGCACAGAACAGATATGCCGGGCATCCCACTCGGTCACCGGATCAAAAATGTGCTGCCCAATGTCGGAATCGGCCATAAACCATTCGGTGTAGGGGAGACCATAGGCGTTTTCGCCGTCTGCGGAAAACAAAACCGAATAGGTGAATTCGTTGGTCTGTCCGCACGGCTGCAGGTGATATTTTGTTCCGTCAAATGTCAGAGAACCGGTTTCACCGTCCGGTGTGCGCAAGGTGAGCGTGCTGGGTTCGTCCGCTGCGGCAAGCTCATACAGTACAGAATCATCTATGACCTCGCGGTCAGAGGAGATTGTCAGCGTGCCGAAATCAGCCGCCATAACGGGATAAGCACATAGAACCAGCGCCAAAACGGCAGATAACAGGCTTTTTTTTCATATAATTGCCTCCTTGGATGCTGCTTTATCTGCAATCACTTTCTTTTCGCTTTCCAATTCCTTATTTTCCTCTCCGATAATTTCTTTGTTTGATCAAACTGGAAGTTGTAAGTTTCTTTACTATCATATCTTTAAAACTTGTTTTGCTTTCGCATTAACAAATTGGATAATTGGGCCTGAAATGATAACTGTAATAAGCGTGCATACACCAAACTTTCCGCCAAACAAAACACCTGTAACAACAACCAAAATATCCAATGCCATTCGGACAAATTTAATCTGCCAGTGATTTTTTTCTGCTAAAGCAAAAGTGACTGCCTCATAGGAGCCTCTACCAAGGGATGCCGACGCATATAGTCCCGTTCCGACAGCAAACAAAACCACTCCTAACAACATAATTAAAAAATTGATCCACTTATAGGTACTATAAATATGGCAGTTAGCAAACAAATCTACACAGGTACTGTATACAATCTGGTACAACACAGTTCCTATATGAATCTGACTTTTATCGTAAATGAGCGCAAACAAAATCATTCCCAATGCTACAACAAAAGATGCTGTGCCAATGCTTATGTGAAATGTTCTTGCAATCCCCTGCCACAGCACCGCAAGCGTAGCTCCGCCAAATCCAGCATACAGTGCAAGTGTAATTCCATAAGCCGCAATTATAGAACCTATTACAAGGATTGCCAATTTCTTTAGTGTTTTTTTATTGTTATTTTTCATTGACTTTTAATAATTCACTCCTCGTATAATTTTCTTTGGGTTTAAAGCATACCGTTAGCAACCGCTCTAATTTATTTAATACCAGCAAATTACTCTCCTCCACAAATCCCGATTTATCATTCTACTGTGCCTTCACTATACCATGAATACCCCCGAAACACAATCACCCATTGACACCACCGATATTCCGATAGATAATATAGGCAATAGGAAAACTTTACGCAAGAAGGGAAGTGCTTCAACGAATGAAACGCAGCTACGAGATGGACCTGTGCAGCGGTCCGCTGCTGAGCAAAATCCTGCTGTTTTCGCTGCCGCTGATTCTTTCGGGTGTGCTGCAGCTGCTGTTCAACGCGACCGACATTGTTGTAGTCGGCAAATTTGCGGGCAGCAATGCGATGGCGGCGGTCGGCTCGACCACCTCGCTGTTCAACCTGCTGGTCAACTCATTCATCGGTATTTCGGTCGGCGCGAACGTGCTTGTCGCGCGACATTACGGCGAGCGGGATTACGACGGTGTGCAGCAGACCATCCAGACGGCGCTGCTCACCGGCTTAATCGGCGGCGCGATACTGATCGTGCTCGGCGTTGTGTTCGCACGTCCCATGCTGACGCTGATGGCCACGCCGGACGAGGTTATCGACCAGGCCGTGCTGTACATGCAGGTGTACTTCATCGGTATGCCGGCAACCATGATCTACAACTTCGGTGCAGCCGTGCTGCGTGCCGTGGGCGATACCCGGCGTCCGCTGTACTTCCTGATGGCGGCAGGCGTGATGAACGTCCTCGGCGACCTGCTGTTTGTGTGCCTGCTCGGCATGGGCGTTGCCGGAACTGCGATCGCCACCGTGCTCAGCCAGTGTGTCTCTGCGGCACTGACCGTGCTGTGCCTTGTAAAATCGGACGGCATGTGCCATCTCGACCTGCGCCGGCTGCACTTCCACATGGATAAGTTCCTGAGAATCATGCAGGTCGGTCTGCCTGCCGGTATGCAGAGCGTTATCTTCAATATCTCGAACGTACTCATTCAGTCCTCGGTCAACAGCTTCGGCGCAGTAACGGTTGCGGGCAACACGGCAGCCGCCAACATTGAGGGTTTTGTGTACATTTCGATGAACGCACTCTATCAGACCTCCATCAGCTTCACCAGCCAGAATCTCGGTGCAAAGAATTATCACCGCATCGACCAGACACTCGTGCGCTGCATGTGCATCGTCACACTGATCGGTCTGGTGCTCGGCAACGGCGCACATCTGCTCGGTAATCATCTGCTGCACATCTACTCGGATGATCTGGAGGTCATCTCGTTCGGTATGCAGCGCCTGTCGGTCATCAGCGTCACCTACTGCCTGTGCGGCATGATGGATGTGCTTGCGGGCACAATACGCGGTCTGGGCTATTCCATGCTGCCAATGATCGTCTCGCTGATTGGCGCATGTGTGTTCCGTATCATCTGGATTTTTACGGCCTTTCGCGTGCAGCATACGCTGTTCATCCTGTATGCGTCCTACCCGATCTCGTGGATACTGACCATCCTGGCGCACTTTGTGTGCTACCTGATCGTGCGGAAAAAGGTTTTCCGGCCGCAGGAGACATGAGAGCGCGTTTTTCTCCGGAAAACAGTTGTAATTGACGGTTAAATATAGTATAATATTCGTGCAATGCGGGAATTTCCCGCGTAATAAGTAAATAAGCGAACAGTCGGTGCCGCTGTATGTTTTCGAACAGGACAGCGGGTAAAAGGGAAGCAGGTGCAAATCCTGCACGATCTCGTCACTGTAAGCGGGGAATGGACTGCCATTTACGTCACTGATATTATGGTATCGGGAAGGCGGCAGTTCTAAGGCAACATCGCATGATGAAAGCTGCGGCGCTTTGCGGAAACTTTGTGTCCTGACTTCGTTGTGATTTCACGGTAATACATCAAATATTACCGCAAAACCACGCCTCGTCAGTACGCGAGAATTTACTCGCAAATCGCTCTTGTGCAATTATGCGGTATTGTCTTAAGAGCCGCAAGTCAGGAAACCTGCCGGTCTGTTGGTACGGGAAGCTGCTTCCGGGTCACGAGTTATTGATTGTACTGATACCGCATGATTTTTTGATTCAAGCAGTCCCTTTCATCATATATTGATGGGGGACTGTGTGTTTTCCGTACCCTTTTTCTTTCAAAGTGTGCGCTTTCGCTTTGCAGGTAAAATGAAGGAGGAAAACCATGAGCAAAGTAAGCAAACTGAAGAAGCTCGGCATTATGCTGATCGTTTCCGGCATGCTGATGTCCATGCTGACCGCTTGCGGCGGCAGCAAGACCGCAGCTGCGGATGACACGAAGGACAATAACACCACTGCACAGACTGATGCGCAGGATCAGACCGATCCGGACGAAAACTATGAAACGGGTGACGCTTCCTTGGACGATCCGCTGAATCAGGATGAAATTGGCGATACCGAGCTGCTCGTAGTCAGCTTCGGCACCAGCTATAACGACAGCCGCCGTGAGACCATCGGCGCCATCGAGAAGGCGATGCAGAAGGCGTTCCCAGATTACGCGGTACGCCGCGGCTTCACCAGCCAGATCATCATCGACCATGTAAATAAGCGTGACGGCGAGAAAATCGACAACGTAACCGAGGCACTGGATCGCGCCGTAGACAACGGCGTTAAGACTCTGGTTGTTCAGCCGACCCATCTGATGAACGGTCTGGAGTACAACGACCTCAAGGATGAGCTGGCAGGCTATTCGGATTCCTTCGAGAAGATCGTGATCGGTGATCCGCTGCTGACCTCTGATGATGACTTCCAGAAGGTTATGAATGCCATCGTAGACGCAACCAAGGAGTACGACGACGGCGAGACCGCAATCTGCTTCATGGGTCACGGCACCGAGGCGGATTCCAACAGTATTTACACCAAGATGCAGGAGACCCTCAAGGCCGCAGGCTACGATAACTACTTTGTCGGCACTGTTGAGGCAACTCCGTCCCTCGATGACGTAATCGCAGCCGTTAAGGCAGGCGGCTATAAGAAGGTTGTTCTGCGTCCGCTGATGATCGTTGCAGGCGACCACGCCAATAACGATATGGCAGGCGACGAGGACGGCTCCTGGAAGACCGAGTTTGAGAAGGCAGGCTTCGAGGTAACCACCGTAGTTGAGGGCCTTGGCTCTGTGCAGGCAATCCAGGATCTGTTTGTTGCACACGCACAGGCAGCGATTGATTCCCTGAAGTAAATCAAGTAAACAGCAGGGTCCGGACCGTGGAATGCGGACGGACCCTGTTTTTGTGGAAATTTTGATTGTCGATTTCGGTGTGCAGAATTGAGAATTGAAAATGGAGAATTATACCCAGAGTGAAGCGTTGAGAGTGAAGAGAACGTGATAGGCGTAATTCGCAGGTGCCGTCTGTAATATCCAGATTAACGATTTGTGCGGCACGGTTATGCCGCACGCTGCGTAGAGTAACCCGCATGTGTAGCAGTACGGTATCTGACATTGCGAATATGCGGATACATGAACGCACATCGTGCGTCCTGCGGAAGAAAAAATCCTCTGCCGTTCCTTTATAGTCTCAGTTCTGAACAACCACTGTGCTCTCTTAGGAAAGGGGTGATTCACAAGAGGGTGGAAACCTTGGTGTCTACCCTCTTGTGCCCCTGCCGGGCAGGCAAGATTCCGTTCGCTTCTCAAGCGCAAATGCCCTGAATGGCAACCATTCATCAAAATCCCGTTTATATCGCAAAACAAAGGAGAAGCCACAATGAAGAACAAAAAAGCACTGTTAAGCGCCGTATTTGCGGCATTCATGCTCCTGTCTGCCTGCGGCGGCAGCACCCAGAAGGACACCTCCGCGCAGGACAGCAGCACCACCTCTCAGGTCGCGTCTGTGTCCGATATGACCGATGTCGAGGACGTTGTTGAGGACGGCATGACGCCGATCACCGGCGACAAAGTGAAGGACGGCACCTACGATGTAACCGTCGATTCCAGCTCCAACATGTTCAATGTTACCGCATGCGAGCTGACCGTCAAGAACGGCGAAATGACCGCTAAGATGCATATGGGCGGTACTGGTTATCTGTACGTCTACATGGGCACCGGCGAGGAGGCTGCCGCTGCCGATGAGGCCGACTACATTCCGTTTACCGAGGAAGCCGACGGCACACACAGCTTTACCGTTCCGGTTAAGGCGCTCGATGAGGGAATTGACTGCGCAGCCTTCAGCAAGAAGAAGGAGAAGTGGTACGACCGCACCCTGGTGTTCCGCGCGGACTCTTTGCCGGCAGACGCACTGGCAGACGGCGTAATGACCACTGCTGAGAGCCTGTCTCTCGCAGACGGCACCTACACCGCTGACGTAACGCTTTCCGGCGGCTCCGGCCGTGCAAGCGTGGAATCTCCCGCAGCGCTGACCGTTTCGGGCGGCAAGGTGACGGCTAAGATCATCTGGAGCAGCAAAAACTACGATTACATGAAGGTGAACGACGAAAAGTACGATGCTGTGATCGAAAATGAGCACTCCACGTTTGAAATTCCGGTTGCGGGCTTTGACTGGGCGATGCCGGTCGTAGCCGACACTACCGCAATGAGTGAGCCGCACGAGATCGAGTACACGCTGCGTTTTGACTCTGCGTCCATCGCTCCGGCAGCAAAATGAGAAGAATTACAGCATGGTGCCTGAGTGCGGCACTGCTGCTCGGCGGTCTGTCCGGCTGCGGAACTGCCCGGCAATCGACCGCACAGACGCAGGCGGCGGTCTCGTGGAGCGACATGCAGCCGACCGACAGCGTGGATTTGGAGTATGCCGAGTGCTTCTCGGTCGATCACTATGACGGCGGCTATTCGCTTATTACCGTGAAGGACGACGCACGTTATCTGGTCGTTCCGGAAAACGCGTCCGTGCCGGACGGTCTGGACGCAGATATCGTGGTGCTGCAGCAGCCGCTGGACAGCATTTATCTGGTCTCCTCGAGTGTCATGGATCAGTTCGTTGCACTGGATGCGCTGGACAGTATTGCACTGTCCGGCACCAGGCAGGACGGCTGGTACATCGACGAAGCCAGGCAGGCGATGGCGGACGGCAAGATCACCTATGCGGGCAAGTACAGCGCGCCGGATTACGAGACCATCTACTCCGCTGACTGCAATCTTGCCATTGAGAATACCATGATCTACCATACGCCCGAGGTCAAGGAGCAGCTCGAAAAGCTGGGTATTCCGGTGTTTGTCGAGCGTTCCAGCTACGAGCCGCACGCACTCGGCCGCATGGAGTGGATCAAGGTGTACGGTACGCTGCTCGGCTGCGAGGACAAGGCGGAAAAGCTGTTTGCGGATAAGGTGGACGGCATTGTGGATATCCTGCAGAAGCCGGCAGCCGGCAAGACGGTTTCGTTCTTTTACATCACGTCGAACGGTGCGGCAAATGTTCGCAAATCCACGGATTATATCGCAGAAATGATCAGTCTGGCAGGAGGAAAATACATTTTTGACGATCTGACAGACGATACGGCAAAGTCCACCGTCAACATGCAGATGGAGAGCTTTTACGCCGGAGCCAAGGACGCGGACGTGATGATCTACAACGCCACCATCGACAGTGAGCTGCAGACGCTTGACCAGCTGCTGGAAAAAAGCCCGCTGCTTGCGGACTTCAAGGCCGTGAAAACCGGCAATGTGTGGTGTACGGAGAAGAACCTGTACCAGTCCACAATGGAACTGGACGAGCTGATCCGCGACTTCCATACCGTCATTGCAGACGGCGACCCGTCCACACTGAAATACTTACACAAACTGTCCTGAAAGGAGAGGATTTCCCATGAAACCGCAGCCTAAAATGCGTTATGCGGGCGCGTTTGCCGTGCTTCTGGCACTGCTGGCCGTGCTGTTCGTGTGGAATGTCAACTCGGGCAGCCTGCACCTGTCCGTCCGAGAGGTCGCGCAGATTCTGCTGACGCACAGCGGCGACAATGCGGTCATCGTGTGGGAGATTCGCCTGCCGCGTATCTTCGCGGCCATCCTGCTCGGCGGTGCGCTGTCTGTCTCCGGCTTTCTGCTGCAGACCTTTTTCGCCAATCCGATCGCGGGACCGTTCGTGCTGGGTATTTCCTCGGGAGCTAAGCTGACGGTCGCGCTGACGATGATAGGCGCGCTGTCCTGCGGGCGCGTGCTCGGCTCTGCCGTCATGATAACAGCCGCCTTTGCGGGAGCCATGCTCTCGATGGGCTTTGTGCTGCTCATCGCGCAGCGCGTGCGGCAGATGCCGCTGCTGGTTGTGAGCGGCGTGATGATTGGCTATATCTGCTCGGCGGTGACGGATTTCGTCATTACCTTTGCTGAGGATTCCAATATTGTCAACCTGCATAACTGGTCGATGGGCAGCTTTTCGGGCATTTCCTGGGACAATATCCGCGTGATGACGCCGGTGGTGCTGGTGTCGCTCGTGTGCGTGTTCCTGCTGTCCAAGCCGATCGGCGCGTACCAGCTCGGAGAGGGGTATGCCCGCAGTATGGGCGTCAATATCACCGCGTTCCGCGTGGTGCTGATCCTGCTGTCGAGCGTGCTCTCGGCGTGTGTAGCGGCGTTTGCCGGACCGATCTCGTTCGTCGGCATCGCGGTTCCGCATCTTGCGAAAAGCCTGTTCGGCACGGCAAAGCCGATCCTGATGATACCGGCGTGCTTTCTCGGCGGTGCGGGATTCTGCCTGCTGTGCGATCTCATCGCGCGGACGGTGTTTGCACCGACGGAGCTGAGTATCAGCACAGTGACAGCCCTGTTTGGTGCGCCGGTCGTCATTTATATTATGGTGCATCGGAAGTCCTCCCGATGGTGAGTCTGCGTCCTCACGCAGAGGGAGTGGGAGCCAACCCTTGGCTTGGGGACCAAAAGGATAGACACCAAGGTTTTTATCCTCTTGGAACTCCAGTTTCCTATTGTTAGATAGTCTGGCGCATACCAGAGACCGGCGACCGCTTCGAAAAGGAGGAACGGCAGACGATTTTTCCTATCGTAGGGGAGCACAGTGTGCTCCCATGTCGTAACATATTCGCAGTGTCGGATAATTTCCTGCTACACATGCAGTTTCATCAACGCAGGCGCGACACAAGGTGAATTGCCCGAAGGGCAAGAGAGGGTCCCCTGGGGGATACCTGTGTCGCGCAACCCGTTTGCACGTTATACCAGAAGGCACCTGCGAATTTCTCGTTTGATACCATTTATCCTGCGTAGGCCCTGCCTATCATAACGTGCTAACGAGTTGTGCGGCACTGTCATGCCGCACCCAGCGTAGATGAACCCGCATGTGTAGCAGACAGAAAACAGCTTGAGCATCTAAGGTAGGGAAATGGGCGGACACATTGGTCCGCCCCTACGGAAGAGGAACAGTACAGCCGTTCTCCTTATAGTCTCAGTTCTCTAATTGCCGCTGTGCTATCCCAAAAGGAAACGGGATTCATAAGGGTGGAAACCTTGGTGTCCACCCTTATGCCCCTCGCCGTGGGCACGGCGCCCCTGCCGGGTAGGCAAGATTCTCTTGCTTCGTAAGCAATCATGTTAAAGAAGAAGGTACAAAATGTCCCATCCTTTCGTCGAAACAAAAGAAATGACCGTCGGCTACCGCGGTGTGCCGCTCATCCGCGACATCGCCCTGCGTGTTCACCGCGGTGAGATTTTAACGCTCATCGGTCCGAACGGCTCGGGTAAATCGACCATCCTCAAAAGCCTCATCCGTCAGCTGGCGCTCATCGGCGGTACGGTATATTTGGATGGCAAATCGCTGCAGACTTTGCCTGAACGTGACCTTGCGCGCACGATGTCCGTGCTGCTCACCGAGCATGTGCGGCCGGAGCTGATGACCTGCTGGGATGTGGCGGGTGCCTGCAGGCCGCTATCCGTACACCGGACGGCTTGGTCTGCTCAGCGACGAGGACCGCGCCAAGGTGGACGAGGCGCTTGCGCTTGTCGGCGCGGATGAACTTGCCGACCGCGATTTTTCCTGCATCAGCGATGGACAGCGGCAGCGTGTGCTGCTGGCCCGCGCCATCTGCCAGGAGCCGGAGGTCATTGTGCTCGATGAACCCACCTCCTTCCTCGACATTCGCTACAAGCTGGAACTGCTGACCGTGCTCAAGCAGCTGGTGCGCGAAAAGCAGGTGGCGGTCATTCTCTCGCTGCACGAGATTGATCTGGCGCAGAAGCTGTCCGACCGGCTCATCTGCGTTCACAACGGCAGAATTGAGCGCTGCGGCACGCCGGAGCAGGTATTCACCGGCGACTACATCCGCACCCTGTATGACCTCGAGCGCGGCACTTATAACGAGCAGTTCGGCAGTCTGGAGCTCGAGCGGGTGACAGGCGAGCCGCGCGTGTTCGTTATCGGCGGCGGCGGAAGCGGAACGGCACTGTATCGCAGACTGCAGCGGCGCGGCATTCCGTTCGCGGCAGGCATTCTGCCGGAGAACGATGTAGAGCTGCCGACGGCTCGTGCTCTGGCGATCGAGACCGTCACCGAGCGGGCGTACCAGCCAATCGGCGAGGACGCTTACGCGCGTGCACAGGCGCTTGTACGGCAGTGCGGAAACGCGGTCTGCTGTCTGGATTTGTTCGGTCCGGTCAACGAAAAAAACCGCGTGCTGCGCGACTGGGCACAGCGGGAGGGGCTGCTGCGGAGCAAATCGGAATTGGGAAATATTACATGATGATCGCCTGAAATGTTGCTCAAAACGCAATGTTGTGGTAAAATAGCCAATAATGCCAATGGTGACAGGGGAGGTTCCGCCCGGTCACCGGTGAGAGCAACCACTTTGTCACAGGAAAGTGATAACATGGCAAGAAAGCAACAAAAACGACATAACAGAGGCAGCTATCGGCGGAAAACCGCCCATGCACATCGCAGTACGCGGCATATGCAGCCGGTAAGAACGCAGAAAACGGTCAGACGCCGTCTGCCCGAGGCGGAAGTGCGCCGCAGACAGCGGGCACGCCGTCGGCAGTTTGCGCTGCTCGGGCTGGCAGTCCTGCTCATTGTGCTTATTTTCGCCTTTCGGCATTTGATAAGCACACCGCAGCAGAGCGGCGCGGACGGTGATACCGGCAATTCCGGCACGAGCGCGACCGAGGAGGTCAAGCAGGTAGCCAAGGCAGTGAATGTTTATCAGTCGGTTATGTATTATCAGCCGGTGGTGCAGAAATATGCCGAGCAGAACGGCATTCCGGAGTACACGGATGTACTGCTGGCCATCATGCAGGTGGAGAGCGGCGGCAAGCTGACCGACATCATGCAGTCCTCCGGCAGCGCCGGATTGCCGAACGATTCACTCGAGGAGGAGAGCTCGATCCGGCAGGGCTGCACCTATTTTGCACACCTGCTGAGCAAGGGCAAATCGCTGGACTGTGATCTGGACTGCATCATTCAGGCGTATAATTACGGCAGTGGTTTCCTCGATTACGCGGCCAAGTTCAACGGTGTGTACAGCACCGAGCTGGCTGAGAAATTCGCGGAGAAGCAGTCCGGCGGCAATACCATCCAGTATGATAACCCGATGGCAGTCCAGGAAAACGGCGGCTGGCGGTATGCCTACGGCAATATGTTCTATGCCCGTCTGGTTAAGCAGTATTTGATCGAGTGATCGTATTTTACGCTCTGTTTGGACAAAACTACTTGACAAACCGCCTGTAAAAAGCTATACTTATCCCACAGCTTAGAGTATTTAAACCGCAGGAAAAGGAGGAAATCACCGTGCGTGCAGTTCGAATGGAAATGTGCATGATGTGTGGTTCTGCTCGTTTTTCTGCGAAGCAGCCGTAAGGCTGAAACGCATAGGCGGGCCGCTTTTCATGCGGCTGATACAGAAAACGGGCGGAAAGCAGAAACCTGCTTTCCGCTTTTCTTTTGAAAATGTAAGGAGGAATGAATGTGGCACAGGATGTGATCGTCCGGATTCAGGGTCTGAACAAGACCTTTCGCGGCAGAGCCGGAACGGTAGTTGCGCTGAACGGTATCGACCTTGATATCTATCGCGGCGAGATTTTCGGCATTATCGGTCTTTCGGGCGCAGGCAAGTCCACACTGGTACGCTGTATCAACTTTTTGGAGAAGCCCACCGAGGGTACGGTAACGGTGGATGGACAGGAGCTTGGAAAGCTGAGCAAAAAGCAGCTTTTGGAGGCTCGCCGGTCGATGGGTATGATCTTCCAGCAGTTCAACCTGCTGCAGCAGAGAACCGCACTGCAGAATATCTGTTTTCCGCTCGAGATTGCGGGAACGAGCAAGGCAGATGCGGAAAAGCGGGCGCGTGAGCTGCTTGAGATCGTCGGTCTGTCAGACCGTGCGGATAACTATCCGAGCCAGCTGTCCGGCGGTCAGCAGCAGCGTGTGGCGATTGCACGAGCACTTGCGACCAACCCGAAAATCCTGCTGTGCGACGAGGCGACAAGCGCACTCGACCCGACGACAACGCGGTCGATCCTCGCACTGCTCAAGGAGATCAACAAGACGCTCGGCATCACCATCATCGTTATCACGCATGAGATGGCGGTCATCGAGGAAATCTGCCAGAGAGTTGCGATCATTGATTCCAGCCGTATTGCCGAGGTCGGCACGGTGGACGAGGTGTTCACCCGACCGAAATCCGCAATGGCCAAGCAGCTTATCTATCCGGACGGCAAGCGCAATTCTCTTGCGACCGGCAAGCGGTACTGCCGCATTGTATTCGACGGCAATTCGTCGTTCGAGCCGGTGGTATCCAACATGGTGCTTGAGTGCAAGGCGCCGGTCAATATTATGTTCGCGGACACCAAGAACATCGATGGCAAGGCTTACGGTCAGATGATCCTGCAGCTTCCCGAGGACGAACGCGCGGCAAAACGCGCACTGGCGTACCTCAAAACCCAGAACGTACACGCAGAGGAGGTAGCCGATTATGCTTCCGTTTAATGTTTGGGCGCAGAGCCTTTGGGAAACCCTGTATATGGTCATTGTTTCGACCGTTATCTCGTATGCGATCGGTCTGCCGCTCGGTTTGACGCTGGTTGTTACCGATAAGGGCGGCATCCGTCCGATGCCGATCGTCAACACGGTTCTGGGCGTGGTTGTCAATATCCTGCGCTCCATCCCGTTCCTGATTCTTGCCGTTATGATTACGCCGATTACGCGCGCGATCGTCGGCAAGGCCATCGGCACCACTGCGATGATCGTTCCGCTGACCTTTGCGGCAGCACCGTATGTAGCCCGCATGGTCGAGTCCTCCATCAAGGAGGTGCCGTTCGGTGTGATCGAAGCCGCACAGTCCATGGGTGCAAGTCCGTGGCAGATCGTGTGGAAGGTGCTCGTGCCGGAGGCAAAGCCGTCCCTGATGGTCGGCGGCGCGATTTCGGTCGTTACCATCCTCGGCTATTCCGCGATGGCAGGCTTTATCGGCGGCGGCGGTCTGGGTACCGTAGCCGTAAACTACGGCTATAACCGCTATAATTTCCCGATCATGCTGGTAGCGGTTATCATTATCGTTATCGTTGTTCAGATTTTCCAGGAGGTCGGCATGCGTCTTGCACACCATCTGGATAAGAGAAACAGATAATCGTTTTTCATTCTCAATTTTATTTTGTTATCATTAAAAATGATATATATCAGAAAAGGAGCGAATTCCCATGAAGAAGACAATCGCAGCAATCCTGGCAGGCGCCCTGTGCCTGACCGCACTGACCGCTTGCGGCGGCAGCAAGACCGACAGCGCTGCAGCTGACAGCAGCAGCGCAGCAGCAGGCGACGACAAGACGATCACCGTTGGCGCTACCCCGACTCCGCACGCAGAGATCCTGAATGCGGCAAAGGACGCACTCAAGGCTGAGGGCTACACCCTGAATGTTGTTGAGTTCACCGACTATGTGCAGCCGAACACCGCACTGGTTGACGGTGATCTGGATGCAAACTACTTCCAGCACACTCCGTACCTGAACAACTTCAACAAGGAGAACGGCACGGATCTGGCTGCTGCATTCGATATGCACTACGAGCCGTTCGGCATTTACGCCGGTAAGACCGCTTCCATCGAGGAGCTGCAAGACGGCGCTTCCATTGCCATCCCGAACGACGGCTCCAACGAGACCCGCGCACTGCTTCTGCTGCAGGATGCCGGTCTGATCAAGCTGAAGGACGGCATTGACCCGACCTCCGACGCTACTAAGCTGGATATCACCGAGAACCCGAAGAACCTGGACATCCAGGAGATCGCTGCAGAGCAGCTGCCGCGTTCTCTGGCAGACGTTGACCTTGCTGTTATCAACGGCAACTATGCACTGCAGGCAGACCTGAACGCCGCTGAGGACTCCCTCATCACCGAGAACCCGGACTACGCTAAGGTCTATGTAAACGTAGTTGCTTGCCGTTCCGGTGAGGAGAACAGCGACAAGATTCAGGCGCTGAAGAAGGCGCTGCAGAGCGACGACGTTAAGAAGTACGTTGACGAGACCTATAAGGGTGCAGTCGTAACCGTATTCTAACTTCGATCACGACCACGCTCGTGATCGAGGAGGACATGCCGAGCAATAGCTCGGACATGTCTGGGGCGGGATTCTGCGCGTCCGCTTTGCGGGCACACAGAATCCCTTACTTGTATAAAATCCCACGCACATGTCGCGGGATTTTATGAAAAGAGGCGGCATAGACCGCCTTTTTCTATTATATGCGCGCTTACGCGCTGTCCGCTGCGGCGGAGCCAATGGCTCGGATTTCTGGACGAAATCCTGCCATGCGGGTGCGGCTTGCAAGCAAGCCGGAATAAAAAGAAAACCGAGGCGGATGCCTCGGTTTTTGTTTTGCCTGTTACTGTACATTCAGTGTAAACGCCGGATTTTCGGCGGCCGCGTCCGCCAGCACGCGGAGCACCAGCTCGCCGTAATTGCCGAGATGCGCGACCAGCATCTCCGGGTGCCGCAGCGTGAGCCGCGCCGCCGGATAGGCGGTCAACAGGTCGTACAGCGCGTCCAGATTGCGGCCGTAGTCGGCAGGAAAGCCGCACACCTTGGCCAGCACATCGTGCAGTTGCTCGCGCGTGTACAGCGTTTCCGCGTCCAAAAGCAGTTCTTTCATTCTCATTTCCCCCGAAATTGAATTATTGTAAAAGCTATTCTGTGATTTCCTCAAAACTCTCGTAATGATCGGCGGTGTAATAGATTCGGCCGTCGTCCGCGTAGACCAGCCGTTCCGCGCCGCGCTTGTCGGCTCCGCGGGTGTTGAGGTCGCACTCGTGATAGCTGCCGTCCGGCAGGGTGCCTTCGTAGTTGCCGAACCGGTCGCCGCCGATTGAGCAGCCGGGTGCATACGGCTCGAGCGAGCCGCCCTGCCAGCCGAGTGCCTGCGCCTGCTTTTTCGTGATGTAGTTGGAGGGTAAGTGCCCGTATTCGGTCAGATAGGCGGAAACCTCGTCCTTGCTGTCGTACTGCCCATCCTCGGTGACGGAAACAGCGGAAGCGCTGTCCGAGGTGATGATGGCGGTCGGTCCGTCCTCACCGCCGATGATGCCGATTTGACCGGCACAGCCGGTCAGCGTGCCGAACGTCAGCAGCAGGGACAGCCATAAAGCGGTTAATTTTTTCATATTCTGTTACTCCTTCGCCGTTGGATAGAACAGCACGAACAGATCGTGGTACAGATTGCGTCCGTCACCGCTCTTGATGGCGCGCAGCTTGTCGTTGACGAACACATAGCCGTCTGTGTTCACGCCGATCGAGTTGCCGTTCTGGAAGGTCACGGTCAGGCGGTTGGCAGTCAGCTTGTTCTGGCTGGGCTTGATAAAGTGCGGATAGGCGGTGTAGGTTTGCTCGCTGAGCAGCTGTATGATAGCGGTTTTCTGGTTGTCATCGGTTTGCGGTACCTCCACGTCATTCTCGGTGAGGGTGATGGTGGATTGCGGTCCGGTTTCCGCGATGTCGGAAAAGTCCTGGCTGTAAACGTGGGTATAGATCAAACGTCCGGTGGCGAACAGCAGCAGAAGCAGCAGCGTGCCGCAGATGGCCAACACGAGCGAAACGGTTTTTCGCATGGAAAATTAACTCCTTTGGGTTTTATATAAAACAGGTTTTTAATTGTGAACGGTAGTTTTTTTGCCTGAAATCAAGCGGAGAGCTGCGCTCTGCAGAGCGCAACTCCCTCGCTGAACCTCAGCGAAAAACCTCCCGCCCGTTAGGGGCGAACACGCTTACGCAGTTCGCGTGCCCCGCTCAGCCGGTGCAGAAAAATCCGTGCCGAATGGATAAATCAAACTCATCTAATTAAAGCATATCCTAAAAAAACAGCACTGTCAACGCAATAAAAATTACAAAATGTAAACAATTTGTATATGTCAGCGCACTTTGCGGGAATTTGTGCAATAAGGATTGACAACCATCTTCTACTATTGTAGAATATAAGCAATAAAAGGTGTTTTACATTTGTAGAATAAAAGGAGGGTTGGACTATGCGAAACGACAAGCGATTGCCCGATGCGGAGCTGGAGGTCATGCAGACCATCTGGTCTCTGGGCACACAGGTCACGGCGGCCGAGGTGCAGCAGCACGCGGATAAGGACTGGAAAATGACCAGCGTGCTCACGTTCCTGTCCCGCTTGTGCGACAAGGAATTTCTTTCCTGCACGAAGGAGGGACGGCAAAACCTGTACACGCCGCTCGTCAGCGAGAAGGACTACCGTCAGCGTGAGAGCGTCGGCTTTCTGCGCCGGCTGTGCGGCGGCTCGGTGAAGAATCTGGTCGCGAGCCTGTCGGATGCGGGCGCGCTGACCGAGCAGGACATCGACGAGCTGCGCGCGTTCCTCGACAGGCAGACGCACTAAGGAGGGGATCTTATGCTGCAATTCTCGGAAAAACTGCTCAACAACCTGATGCAGATCGGCCTGACCGTATCGCTGGCGGCGCTCGTGCCGCTCATTCTGCGGCGGCTGATGAAAAAACGTTATCCGGCCCGTATGGTATGTGTGGTGTGGGCGATTCTCGCGCTGCGGCTGCTCATTCCGGTGCAGCTGACACTGCCGCAGGCGCCGGTGCAAGTCATGCCGCGCACCAGCTATGTGGTGCAGAGTGACCAGACGGCGTTCCGGCAGGCCGGACTTCCGGTTGTGCAGAACCCAACCCGATGGGTGACGGGCACGCAGGCGCAAACGCTCAGCGCGGCAGATACCGGCACGGTCAAGACCGTGGATATTACCGACATTCTGCTGACGCTGTGGCTGGCAGGCGTGATTGCCTGCGTACTCTGGCAGGGGATTGGCTATTACCGGCTGATACGCAGCCTGAAAGGTACGTCCCAACCGGTCGAACGCGCGGATCTGCACACGATTTTGCAGGAGCAGTGCGCCGACCTGATTATTGACCGGGAAATCCCGCTGCAGGTATCCTCGGCGGCGGACTGCCCGATGCTGGCCGGATTTATCCATCCGACGCTGTATTTGCCGGATGAGCGCATTTCCCGGACGGATGCGGCGTTCATTTTCCGCCACGAGCTGACGCATTACAAGCATGGCGATCTGTGGCTCAAGCTGCTGCTTCTGGCGGCACGCTGCCTGCACTGGTTCAATCCGCTGGTGCATCTGATCGCGCGATTCGCGCAGGAGGACATTGAGGCGGCGTGCGACGACGCGGTTGTTCGCGGACACGACGGCGCGTACCGCAGAGCCTATGGCGAGACCATCCTGCGGTCGGCTATCGCGCAGGCGCAAAAGAGAAAAGCTTTGGTGTCCTGCTTCGGTGATGACAAAAAGACGCTCATGCGCCGGTTTGAGGGACTGTTTGACAAGTCGGTCAAAAAACGCGGTGTCGCGCTCGTTGTGATGATCGCGCTGCTGGTCGGTTCGCTTGGCTGCACGATCGCGGTCGGCGATAACGATAAGGGTCTAACGAAAGAGCTGCGTATACAGCTGGCACAAAAACAGGCGAATGAGGCGGAAAATCTCGGTTATACGGTCAAACTGGACGGGAAAGACACCTATTTGATCACGGATATAGAGTTCAGCGATAATCCGGGCGAAACCATTCCCGGACGTGTGGTACAAAAGCTGACCTTTGCAAAACAGGATGGAGAGTGGGCCGTATCGAACAGCGAAATTGTGCCGGAAAACGGCCGCGTGACTTCTCTGGATGAATTTAAGCTGTTGTATGAGAATGACCTCGGTCTGCCGGATTTTCTCTCGGACAGTAACCAGTGGAAAATCACAAACGGCTACAATATCAGCGACCCGGTAAATGCAGCAGAAGTGCTGCTCGGTATTTTTCCGGCGGTCAGTCAGGTAGAAGGCAGCAACCAAGATGCCGCACCGTACAACGATATCCGCAAGGTGACATTCACGTTTAAGGATAACAGCAAGGTTGTTGTCACCATGATAAACCAGTTCGGTCAGGGCTGGCTGCCGCAGGACTGGACGGACGGCAGCAGCGTTCGTTCCCGCACGGCGGCGGATCTCGCGCAGCAGTACGCACGCGCAGTTCTGCACAAGAGCGCACAGTATATCTTCCCGATTTTGACGCCGGATGGTCAGAAAGACCTTATCACGCAGCAGATGGCTATGACCGGCGGCGAGCAGTGGACGTGGAAATACGGTCCGTCCTCGCCGTCTGCAACGGATTTCGTGCTTGTACCCACCGATGACGAAAATAGCTGCTACGTTGTATGCCGTCTGTTTGGCAGCGGCGTGAATGATGCGCGCTCGGCGTACACCGTGCAGACCATCCGCGAGAACAAAAACAGCTCGGTGATCGGCTATATCCGCAAACTCGGTACGGACAGCAGTACGCAGAGCGAATTGTTCCGGACGTACTATGCGACCGGTCTGTCGTGGCCGGATTTGCCTGATGAAGTCGGTAATTTCAGTGGCAAAGATCGCCTGAACGCGGAAGAAGCCGCTAAGGACGCGTTCTACTACTTCGGCAGCAATCTGGAGCAGGACATGAGCGACTGGGAAACCCCGTGGATCAGCAGCACGGAACTCGACTGGCAGGTCACCTCTACGGACGGCTATCAGAGCAAAATCGTGCAGCTGAACTTTGCTGACGGCAGTGAACCGGTCAAAATCCAGATGGTGCAGAATGATTCTGGTTACTGGAAACCGATCGGCATGGTGGATTCTGTTACCGCCAAGAGCAGAGAACAGGAACTGGGCGTCGGTGTGGATGCGCGTTCTGCGATGGCACGCGGAAAAATGCCGAATCTGGCTGTCGGTGATAAAATCACCTTCACATTTGCGACCGAGCCGGTCGGCGGTGTGGAAATCACCAACCGGCTGGTGAACTGGGAGGACGGCTCGAAGTTCGGTGTGATCGACGAGCAGATCACGCTGCAGAAATCCGGCGATGGCTGGGTCTATACCGTGCCGACGAGCCTTGGCGAAATGCTCTCGAGTACCATCAGCTATCCGTTCTACCATGTTGTCACGCTGGAATACACGGACGCAAGCCATATTCAGCATAAGGCAACGGTGGTGTATACAAGCGGGAGCGACAGTGCAGATGAGAACGAGGACAGCGATATTACCTCAACGGATTACTACAACGATTCGCTGAATTACAGCCTCAAGCTGCCGCAGTCCTTCGTCGATAACGGCTATGCCAAGCGCAATCCGGAGGACGATAGTATCCTGTTCGGTATGAAGAACGCCATGGGCGATGCCAGCCGCGACCCGACCGAGGACGGTGCAATTATGACATTACGCGTGGATGCAACTGCCGTTTTGCACAGCGAATACGGCGGTAACTGGACGGAAAACTATCCGTCTCCGGTCAAGCAGCTTGCCGAAAAGGACGGTTTGACCTATTATCTGGCGTATGTGTCCGATGTGCAGTATGACCCGGTCAATCAGGAGATTGCTGCCAAGTACAAGGAAATGTTCACCGCCGCGCAGAGTATCACTGCGGATGATTTTGTACTCGACGACCTGACGGATAAGGACGGTACCGTTCGCCGTGCGCAGCTGCTGACAAGTCTTGGTGCACATTATGCGGTCCTGCATATGGGCGCACAGCATGACGAACCGTATGGGGTTATCGCCAATACGGATAATAATTCCTGTGAGGTCTATGTCAGCCGTATGGTTTTCCCGGTGAACGTAAAAGAATACGCCGTGGATCGTGTAACCTTCGAGGATATAACAAACACAGAGCCAACAAAGGTAGAGCATCTGGCGGATTCGACCGATGGTGCCACAGCGGAGCAGTTTGATTTGCTGTACGGTACGCTTGATTTGCCGGTCTATACCGATGATGAATTGGCAAATCTGCAAAGAGTATTGCAGAAAGATCAGATACCGGAACAGGGAGCCGCATTTTTCCTTGGTTTAGGTGATATGTACGGCATATTTGACGGTGATTCTGTGAAGATTTACGGCGATAATAACGAATTTGCATCGCTGACCTATCAGTTTACCGACCCGAATACCGGTAAAGAAAACGGTAAATACGTCAAGCTGACCATGCACAAGGCAACAGCCGACAGCAGTCTGCCCGCACTGTGGATGCCGTATAGCTACGAGTTATTCACGGCTTAATTCAACGGTGCCGTGCACAATAACGTGCAAACGAGTTGCGCGACACGGGTATCCCCCAGGGGACCTTCTCTTGCCCTTCGGGCAATTCACCTTGTGTCGCGTCTGCGTAGACTAAACCGTATGTGTAGCAGCAGAGTATCTGACACTGCGTAAAGGTAGAGAAATGGGCGGACACATTGGTCGCCCCTACGGAAGATAAACAATATGGCCGTTTCTCTAGCGAGTCTCAGTTCTATGACAGGCAGACGCTAAGAGGAAGCGGGGAGATTCACAAGAGGGGTGGAAACCATAGGTGTCCACCCCTCTTGTGCCCCTCGTCGTGGGTACGGCGCCCCTGCCGGGTAGGCAAGACCCGTTTGCTTCTCAAGCAGCAACCTCCCGTTCAACAAAAATTGAAAACCCATGATTTTGTTCACACAACGAACAAACACCGGCGGTATACTTGCGGTATTATAAAGAATGTAAGGTGGAATTATATTGTCTACTATTTTAATCGCAGACGATGAGGCGCGTATCCGTCGTCTGGTCAGCGACTTTCTCAAGCGGGACGGTCATACCATCGTCGAAGCCGCCGATGGAAAGGAAGCGCTGAATATTCTGGAGAACCGCCGTCCGGGACTGGATATGGCCATTCTGGACGTGATGATGCCGGGGATGGACGGCTTTGAAGTACTGCGGGAGCTGCGCGAGCAGGAGCACGGTGAAACCCACTTGCCGGTTATGCTGCTCACCGCCCGTGCCGAAGACGCGGATCAGGTGCGCGGCCTGGAAGGCGGTGCGGACGATTACGTCACCAAGCCGTTTTCGCCGATCGTGCTGGCGGCCCGCGTGCGCACACTGCTCAAACGAGAAGGCCGCGCCGGTGCACCGCTCGAACAGCTTGGCAAGCTGTCGGTCAATGAGCTGCGCCGTGAGGTTATGGTGGAGAACAAGCCGATCGACCTGACCCCCAAGGAGTACGAGCTGCTCATCTACTTCAAAAATAACCGCGCGATTGCGCTGTCGCGCGAGAGCATCCTCAATGCTGTCTGGGGTTACGACTACTTCGGCGATCTGCGTACCGTGGATACGCACGTCAAAAAACTGCGCGCCAAGCTCGGGGAGTGCGGCACCATGATCGAAACCGTGCGCGGCTACGGTTACCGCTTTGAGGTATGAAGCTGAAGCATCGGTCAATCCGGTTTAAGTTTTTTGCCGCGATCAGCATTATCGCGCTGGTGTTTATCGGTATTCTGGTGCTGCTCAACGTGTTTTTCTATCAGGATTACTATATGATGACACGCCGGAGCGAGCTGCGTGATGCCTACGGCAGCATCTGCACCAGCTACGCGAGTGATTCCTCAGATGTTGCCGCGCTGCTGGACAGCTATGAGAGCCGCAGTGCCATTCGTCTGGCGGTGGTGACCGATAACGGCGATGTGATTACCTCGTCTGCCATGCAGGAGGGCGACGTAGGGTTTGATTTTGGACACATGGAGCAGAAGTTCCGCAGCTTTGCGGTGCTGGCGTCCGTGGTCCAGAATCGTGACTGGGTAGATTTGGGTAAAAACGAATACCGCTTTATGACGATCAGTCTGCGCGATAATGACCAGTATCTGTGCCTGATCGGTGTGCTGAATGCGGAACACGGTGAATATCTGATCGCATATATGCCCTATGCGTATATCGAGCAGAATTCTTCGCTGAATCTGGTGTTTCTGCTGATTGCCGGCGGCTGTGCGCTGCTGATTTGTCTGGGGTGCGGCTATGTTATCTCGCGTCAGTTTACGCGCCCGCTTATTCAAATGGCGGGATTGGCCGACCGAATGAGTGAGCTGGATTTCTCTATGCAGTACACCGGCAAGGAGGACGGCGATGAGATTGACCAGCTGGGACAGTCGCTCAACCGCCTGTCTGCGTATTTGGAGCAGGCAATCGGTGAGCTGAAGGAGTCCAATGATCAGCTGGCGCAGGAGATCGAGGAGAAGGAGCGTATCGACAATATGCGGCAGGAGTTTATCGTCAACGTGTCGCATGAGCTGAAAACGCCGATCGCGCTCATTCAGGGCTATGCCGAGGGCCTGACGGCTGGCGTGGCCGATGACCCCGAGGACCGAAAGTTCTACTGCGACACCATCGCCGATGAGGCCGACCACATGAACAAACTGGTCATGCAGCTGCTCAGTCTTTCGCGGCTGGAGCTGGGTGCAGAGCAGACGTTCGACGAGGATATTGATCTGCATGCACTTTGTGCGGAAGCGGTGCGAAAAACCGCTGTTTTGTGTGAAAACCGAGGTTTGACCGTGGAATATGAGAACACACATATTACGGTCCGCACGGACGGTGATCTGCTCGATCAGGTGCTGATGAATTACCTGTCCAACGCCATCCGCTACACGCCCGAGGGCAAGCACATTGAGATTTCGGCGACAAGAACCGGAAACAGCGTGCGCCTGTCCGTGTTCAATGAAGGTGAAGGTCTGCCGGAGGAGGAGCTGCCGAAAATCTGGGAGAAATTCTACCGCACCGATCGCGCCCGCACCCGAGAGGCCGGCGGCACCGGCATCGGTCTGTCGCTTGTCCGCGCCATCGCGGATACCCTGCACGGCGCCTGCGGCGCGGAGAACGTCGAAGGCGGTATCTGCTTCTGGTTTGAACTGCCGGATCTGCTGCCCGCAGAGGACAGAGAGATAAAAGACTGAATTTGTCGAATAGAAAATTGAAGATTATGCTTGACAACTACTCTATCCTATGGTATAGTATATAAGAACTCTGAGAGAGAGTTGCGATAAAATCTATATCGCGGGGTAGAGCAGTTGGTAGCTCGTCGGGCTCATAACCCGGAGGCCGCAGGTTCAAGTCCTGTCCCCGCAACCATGTTTAACCGCTGATTTCGTAAGAAATCAGCGGTTTTTTTGTATTTTTTAGATCACTTAGAAAACCTCCGGGCAGGCGACCCCGAAAGTGGAAAGTCGTATGGAAAGGCAGTGGTATCAAAAAAATGCACGACGTGAAGGTGCTTTTTTTGATACCTGAAATCAAAATTCTGAGTATACTTCGAGCAGCAGGCGAAAGGGGAATGTATCAACACCTACACGGTACTTTCGATTCCAACAGCAGCAGTGAGGTAACGTCAAAGACCAGACTGTCATCTATGAGGCGCTTGCTCTGAACCTTATGCCGACACGGTGAGGCAGCGTCTTTGTCGGTTGGTATGATGCCGGTGATGGCGACAGCAATGAAAAAAGCACTAACGATTATACAAGGCGGAGAACTGGACACTGTATGCATAGGTGGCGCGAATGCGATCATGGCAGCAGCACTGCTCGATTGCGTACGGCACAGTCATCGTCAAAGCAGCCTTTAAGGAAGACCAGTGTGCAGAATTTCTTCTACGACATACCGAATGATTGCCTATTATTACGGAGCGGTCGAGTGAGTCGTTGAGAAGGATATTGCTGATGGCATCGGCGATACCTGTTTATACTGAACAGCACTTGCACGCGTGCGCAGATTGTGGCGTTCCTCTATCGCGCGTATAAAGGATAACGAAGAGACGAAAATTCACGGTTGATTGGTAGAGTAATACTGGAAAATTTAATCTAAAGGCTCCCGGAGCACAGCTTGTTGAGTCTGTGCTCTGGGATCGTTTTACTACTATATAAAGCGGTTCGGAGTTAATCGTTTTTAGGATCGGTTTTGGATACTGGTATGCATAATGGCAGAACAAGAGTAGAACAGAGTGGAACAAAGGTAGAACAACTTGGAACCAAAGAGGGATTGTCAAGAGAATCTTTTGGGTGTATAATAGTACTATCGAAAAGTGGGTAAAGTAGCTCTGCTGCTGCAAAAAGATGCGGTAGTGGAGCTTTTTGTATATCAAAAAGTCAATAGTAAGACCAATAAGAGAATGGCTTATTGGTCTTTTTTTATACCTATTTTTCGAGAGTATATACGAAAAGAGTGAAAAATATGGGGAGAAAACGCAAAAATTCGCCTAATATGAAGGTGTATGGAGTGCCATTCCGTGTGACAGAAATGAAGGCGACGACTAAAGGCCAAATTAGATGGTATGCTAGTATGCGGGAACCGGATGGGAGTGTACTACATGGGGAAAATGTAGGCAAACTAGTCACGGCAAAGAGTATGAAAGCTGAGGTTGTCATAAAAGCTACAGAAAGCATTATACGGGAGAATGGCGAACAGGTGCTCGAATGGCTGCGAGCCGGTCGGCTGAAAGAAGCGACGCCAGAGTTGCTACTTCTGGCGCTGCCGGAAGAAAGCATAGAGCGCGTATACGGAAAGAGTGATGAAGAGCATCGAGAGCTGGTACGGCAGGTAGTGAAATTGTTACCACCAATTTCAGAGTTACAGGAAAAGATGGAAACTGTAACGCTGCGCGCGGTAGAAAAAGTAGTAGCGGTAAAAGAGAAAGGCAGCGTGGTAAAGCGAGTGCTGAACCGGCTGTATGATGAAGCTGTAAGTTGGGGAATAATTGAGGAAAATAGAGCAAAGAAAGTATTAATTGCTGTACGTAGCGAGGGAGAAAAGGCAGACAAAAATCTTAACCAACGTGCCCTTAGTCTGGAAGAGATGCGGATGTTGACGGCCTTATGCATAGAGGGGATGGAGGCCGATATACGGTATGCAGCCGTACTGCTTCATCTGACCACAGGAGTAAAGACAGGGGAACTGTGCGGACTAAGCACTTGCGATTTGATGCGATATAAAGATGTGGTATATATCGAAATTGGTGCAAAATCTGTACAAAAGCGTGGAAAAATTGCAGAGTGGAAGCCATATGAGCGTGAAAGCGGAAAGGTACGCCGTATACCGTGTACCCCTTTAGCGCAGGCGGCGCTAAGTGTGCTTTTGAAGCCGCGATTGGAAGTGGATGCGAAGGTGGATGCTCCGCTGATTGTAGACGAAAATCGACGTCGGTGGGATGTCTTGAAGCTGCGCGCTTTTGAAAAAGAGCTGCTTCAAAAAGTAGTGCCAGAGTATGCGAAAATCTCGCGAACTGATCTAATCCGCACAAGTTTTGAACATTATTGTCGCGCCGTATGCGGTATGTCGGATGGCCAGACTCAGAAAATCTTAGGATGTAAAGCAGCACAGACATACGAAGAATGGTATGCGGACTACAATTCTAGGGTTGCGCTGATAACGCTATGTGCACAGCTTACAAGATTCCATAATTTGTTAGCGGAAAAGGGAGATAGATGGAAAGTGGCCATGCACCTGCATCTGCGGGTGAAACGTGGGGCAAGTGTCAAAATTCAAACTGAACATGGAATTAAAATTGAAAAATGGTAATGTGTGAGCCGAGAGGCTCTTTTTTTATGCCTGTAGATAAGGACTTATTGTATCTTGTAATAGGTCCTTATGTTGCATAATGAAATTTGGGTTAATTATATTGACGTTTATTTACTAAAATGTCATTATATAAATATAAAGCAGCAGAATAAGGAGTGAAATAAATGGCATTTTTCACAACTCAGCGAAAAGAAACCTGGAGTAGTAACATTTAAGTGCAGTCGTTAAATCCACCAAATGATGATAGAATAT
>OGSS01000484.1_pt1 | contig 41076 bp, 37 predicted proteins | sample 1553591 | NCBI WGS metagenome assembly OGSS01 (sample SAMEA2580061, study PRJEB22360) | human gut metagenome | biome: human gut; feature: human-associated habitat; material: faeces | place: Denmark | collected 2008/2010
ATAAATTCTGTGCATCGCGAAGCGTGTTACTGAGAACGGAGTGAACAGTAACCAATGGAGTCCGAAATAGTGGAGGTCCGTGGACTCATTGACTTGCTATTTGACCTGCTAAATGGTAAAATAAAAATACGCTGGGGAGACTGCGAAGAGCTTGTTCTTTTTGCGCATTACTCTAGAGCGTGTAAAGTATGCTGGAATTGAAAAAACTGCCAGTTGGGTTTGGAAGTTTTCAGGAAATTCGGAAGCTTTTCTGGGTTATCTGTTAGCAGGATTCCTTACTGCCTGAAGGACACGAGGTGAGAAAAATGTTTATATTAAGAGAAAAAGAAGTAAATGTTGGGCGACAGAGGGAACTGGATCTGGTGAAGGGGTTCCTGATGATTATGATAATCTTTATTCATTCATTTCAGACAATAGGAAACATGGAAGCTGTGACATCAAATGCACATATGGTTCTGTTTACACTATTTATGCCGACAGGTGCCTGTCTTTATTTGTTTGCCATGGGTTTTGGAAGTGTCTTTACACGGCATTCTAAACCTGAAGATATGGTTAAAAACGGTGTAAAATTACTATTATATCAGGGGTTGAGTAATTTATGTTATGCTGCAGCGATAGTGATCAGCTTTGGTATAAGAAATCTGATTGCAGGTGAATCAGCAGTTGGCAGAGAAGCATATGCGGAAAATCTGTATGCAACGCTTACGTTTGTAAATATATTTTTTATATCGGGTATGTGTTATCTTGTATTGGCTATATACAGGAAATTAGGAGTAAGCCTGAGAGGTTATATAATAAGTGCCATAATAGTAGCAATCATATCGCCATTTGCAAAATTGCTGGTTTCTGATAATTCGGCAATTAACTGGATCCTGGATATGACTTTTGGCGGAAAAGGTGAGACAAGTTTTTGTTTCTTTCCATATTTAAGTTATGTATTTCTGGGCTATGTTTTTGGAAAGATACTCAGAAGAATTCCTGAGAATGAAAAAAGTGATTTTTACAGGAAGAGCGGGATAATATGCGGAGTGATAGCCGTGATATGGTTTGCATGTTGCATGATATTACATCCGGGCATTGAAGAATTTTTTAATTATATGCTTGAACAGTACAGAATTCCGGGACTTGCAAAGGTAGCAGGAAGTTTCTGTGCGATAATGTTTGTTTTTGCGATTGCATTCTGGATAATGCCGATTATAGAGAAATGGAAATTCGGATATCATAAGCTGTGCTATTATTCAAAACAGATATCTAAGATATATGCTGTACATATAGGTGTATATTATGTGATTGGCGGTTTTGCTGCTTTTGGTGGATTCAGTGTAAAAGGATGCCTGATATGGTCAGTTATTGTGCTGATAGTAACGGATTTGCTGGTTCAGGGATATATTTCGATTGTAAATAAGATAAAGAGTGGAAAAAACTAATAGAAAGCAACAGGAGCATATCATGCACATTCAAAATTATACAGAAGAATTAATTAAACTGAGACGATATTTCCATCAGCATCCAGAGCTTGCGCTTCAGGAGGTAGAAACTTCTGCATATATTCAAAAGTATCTGAAAAATTTAGGGTATGAAGTAAACCATGTAGAACCTACAGGCATTATTGCAGAACTTCCAGGTCTTTCGGACAGAGAGAAAATGGTGGTTCTCAGAGCTGAAATGGATGCGCTGCCAATACAGGAGCAGACGGATATGGCATATGCTTCGGTAAATGATGGATGTATGCATGCCTGTGGACATGATTTTATTATTGCTGCTGCGTTGATTTTGGCGAAAATTGTGACAGAAGAACAGGAGAATTTTCCTGTCAGGATCCGTTTCCTTTTTGAACCTGCAGAGGAGATCGGAGAGGGAGCGAAAAGGATGCTTCAGGCTGGCGCTTTAGAGAACCCGAAAGCGGATGCCTTCCTGATGTTTCATTATGCAGCAGATATGACATTGGGGATGGCGGTTCATCAGGGACAGGTATCTTCTATGATCAACAGTATGCAGATTCATGTTCATGGAAAATCCAGCCACTGGTGCGAGGCAGAGAAAGGGATTGATGCCATTTATGCTGCCTCACAGGTAGTCAACGCTATTCATGATCTGAATGAAAATTTCAAAAAGAAACATATAAATCCAGGAAAATATATCGTAGGAATTGGTACGGTTCATGGTGGTGAATATACGAACATTGTTGCAGATCATGTAGTGTTGAATGGAAACATCCGTGCAGTTCATGAAGAAACATATGTTGCGTTAAAGGAAGAACTGGAAAAATGTCTGCAGGAAATTGAGATAAGGACAGGGGCAGACATTCATATGGAATTTCCGAAATCTCCGGTGTATGCATTTGCAAATGATGATGAACTGGTACAGACTGCAAAATGTGTCGGGAAAGAAATATTTGGTGAAAAGTTTGTTCTGGAGGGAGAAGACGAACTGTTTTTATCCGGTGACAATGCCTATCGGTACTTCAGGGAAACAAAAGGGCTGTTTACCGTATTTCTGGCAGGAATTCGCGGAGAAGAATATCCCCTGCATCACCCGAAATTTCGGCTGGATGAGAGGATTCTTCCGTTCAGTGTAGAAGCACTGTATGAGATAGTCAGGAGAATAGGAAGCAAAGATATTACGGATTCGTTCACATGAATATTGGTATGGTAACTCCTGAGATGCAGGGGCGTCAGCTTTTTTGATAAAATTATGTATAAAAGCAGATAGAGCTGATTTTATGTAGTGAAAAGTAGAATCAGGTGATGACCTTTTCTGGGGCTTATCTGGTTATTATTTTAGTGTCCCAAGTAAATACGGCAGAGTATGTCTCAGATATTCTTTTTGCTGCTGTGGATTATTCAGAAAAGCATCGGAGCAGGCGAACCAGGTATAACAGGTATCTTTGGTGGCTGCTTTCCGGTGCTTTTTATCAATTCCGGATCCGAGAGACTTTGGGATGACAGAGTCTTCTTCCGGAAGATAATAATAATCTTTCGGATTGGGATAGTATTGTTTCAATTTACTATTTTCTGCTTTGACAATAAATTTCACGAGTTCATCTTCCCCTGTCAGATAAAACTGTTCATTTCCATTAGAAAATTTCTGCGGCAATTTATATGGAAGCTTCATTTCCAGAATCAGGTTTTCGCCGTCGAATTCCCCATATGTAATTTCATATTCTGAATCATAAATGCAAAGGTAACCAAGCATTTCAAAAATTCTCCCAAGTCCGAGCACATCTTCCAGGTTATGGCCAAGGACTTCATCGGCTATCACGTGGTCTCTCTTTTTCAGAAAATCTTTATAAAGCTGAATGCATTCTTTTCCATTGTCATAAATTCGATTTTTGATTCCGAGAAATTCCTCCAGGCATGGCTGTTTCATGGCCGGGAGTTTCAAAAGTGTCTTTAATGGCTTCAAGGTCAGATAGAGATCCAGAGAAATTTTTCCTTCAAATGGGGATGGAAGACCATATTTTTCATATCTGGCTTCCAGATAGGGCTGATCGAAGCGTTCTCCATTGTAAGAAATCAGGCAATCATACTGTTCAAGAAATTGTGAAAAAATTCTCAGAATTGTTTCTTCTTCCTTGTTATTTTCGGCCATCCATTGATAAAAAGTCCAAGTTTTATCTTCAATTCCAACAGCTCCGACCAGGTATAAATACGTGGTTTTTCTTGATAATCCGGTGGTTTCAATGTCGTAAAAAACAGGTGAAAAATTGTATTTCTGGAAGAATTTTCCAGTGAAAAATTTAACAGTCTCAAAGTCTGGAAACCCTTGTAAAATGGGCATTTTTTTAACAATCATGTTAACATTTTTTCCTTTCTGAAATTGTATTTAATTATACACAAGAAATTGAAATTTGGGTAGTGCTTTTTTTGAAAAAATGGTTTATAGTATAACTGTAAGTGATAAAAATATACAAAAAAGGGAAGAAAAAGCATGTGGAATTTATCAATTTTGAGGATTGATTTTCAGCACCTCATGAATTGGCTTATCATATGTAGTTTCTTCAGTCTGTATGAAAGGCTTGCTATATCTCAGATGTTATATCTCAGATAGGAAAAAAGCACTCTTGAGATGCTTAATATAAAAAGGAGGGAACGAAATGGGAATTTTAACCTTTAAGGGTGGTGTTCATCCTTATGACGGAAAAGAATTATCCAAGAACAGTCCGGTAGTGAAATATCTGCCTAAGGGAGATATGGTATATCCTCTTTCCCAGCACATCGGTGCGCCGGCTGCGCCGATAGTTCAGAAAGGAGATCATGTGCTTGCAGGACAGAAGATCGCAGATGCGGCAGGATTTGTCTCATCACCGATCCACGCATCTGTTTCCGGTATGGTAAAGGGAATAGAACCACGCCTGACAGCAACAGGCTCCATGGTTAATTCTATTATTATTGAGAATGACCAGAAATATGAGAGTATAGAATACACTCCTGCGAAACTGGAGGATTTATCTAAAGAAGAGATCCTTGCAAGAATCAAAGAAGGAGGAGTTGTGGGAATGGGCGGTGCCGGATTCCCGACACAGGTAAAACTTGCTCCGAAGGAACCGGATAAAATTGATCATATCCTTGTAAACGGTGCTGAGTGTGAACCGTACCTTACCAGCGACTACAGAAGAATGCTGGATGATTCTGAGAAGCTGATCGAGGGCTTGAGAGTTATGCTGAAGCTTTTTGACAATGCGAAGGGATATATCTGTATTGAGGATAATAAGCCTGACTGTATTGCGAAGCTGAAAGAGATGGTAAAGGATATTCCGCGTATTGAAGTTGCGGAGCTGATGACTAAGTATCCACAGGGTGGTGAGCGATTCCTGATCAAGGCCGTTACAGACAGAGAGATCAACTCCACCATGCTTCCGGCAGATGCAGGATGCGTAGTAGATAACGTAGATACAGTGATTGCTGTTTACGAAGCTGTTATCCTTGGAAAACCTGTTATGGACCGTATCGTAACAGTAACAGGACAGGGAATTAAGAATCCTCAGAACTTTGATGTCCTTTCAGGAACAGATATGGCAGAACTGATTGAAGCTGCCGGTGGTCTGACAGACAATGTATCTAAAGTGATTTCCGGTGGCCCTATGATGGGATTTGCCATGTATGATACTCATGTACCATGTATTAAGACAAGTTCTGCATGCCTCTGCCTGGAGAAAGATGATGTGGCAGATGCTGAACAGACAGCATGCATTAACTGCGGCAGATGCGTAGGAGTCTGTCCTGGGCATGTCATTCCTGCAAGACTTGCAACTTTTGCAGAGCATGGTGACATGGAGAGCTTCCAGAAGTTTGATGGTATGGAATGTTGTGAGTGTGGCTGCTGTAGTTATATCTGCCCGGCCAAACGTCCGCTGACCCAGATGATCAAATCTATGCGTAAGATGGTTCTGGCAAGCCGTAAGAAAAAGTAAAAGGGGGACATCATAATGGATCAGATGTTACATGTATCATCCAATCCCCATGTCCGGGATAAGATGACAACAAGCAAAATCATGCAGCTGGTTGTGTTAGCGCTTTTGCCGACCACGCTGTTTGGAATTTATAATTTTGGCGTTCGCGCATTACTGGTAGTAGTGATCACAGTTGCTTCCAGTGTATTCTTTGAGTGGATCTATGATAAGCTGATGCACAAGAAGAATACGATCACAGACTTCAGTGCGGTTGTTACAGGTTTATTACTTGCATTAAATATGCCGGTATCTATTCCACTCTGGATGCCTGTACTTGGCAGCGCATTTGCAATCATCGTTGTAAAACAGCTTTTCGGAGGTCTGGGACAGAACTTTATGAACCCGGCGCTGGCAGGAAGATGCTTCCTGATGATCTCTTTTGCAGGAAAGATGACAGACTTTGCAGTAAGTGATAAGTTCAGAGGTGTTGTGGATACAGTATCCGGTGCGACTCCGCTGGCAGCCCTGAAACAGAATGGATTTACAGACAGCTCTGTATCCGTATTACATATGTTCCTTGGTGATATCCAGGGTACGATCGGTGAGACATCTGCACTTGCGATTCTTATCGGTGCAGTAATTCTTCTGATTTTCAAAGTTATTGACCTTAAGATTCCGCTTACTTATATCGGATCTTTTGCAGTATTTGTGATCCTCTATATGTTAGGAACAGGAAAAGGATTTGACGTAAATTATCTGTTCAGCCACATCTTTGGTGGTGGTCTGATGCTTGGTGCATGGTTTATGGCTACAGATTATGTCACAACACCGATCACACCTAGAGGACAGTATGTATATGGTGTCTGTCTTGGTGTGCTGACCGCGATTTTCCGTCTTTTCGGCGGTTCCGCAGAGGGTGTATCCTATGCGATTATTTTCTGCAACCTGTTAGTTCCTATGATTGAACGTGTGACTCGTCACCCGGCATTTGGGAAAGGGGGCAAAAAAGCATGAGTAACAGAATTATCAAAGATACGATCGCTATTACAGTGATCACACTTGTTGCCGGACTCGCACTTGGTGTAGTCCAGGATATCACAGCAGATCCGATCGCAAAGCAGGAAGCGCAGGCAAAACAGGATGCGTACAAAGCAGTATTTGCTGACGCTGACAGTTTTGATGCAGTAGATGTAGACGCAGATGCGCTCCAGTCTTTCCTGGACGAGAACGGATATGCCGCACAGTCTATTGATGAGACAATGCTTGCGAAAGATGCTTCCGGTAATGAACTGGGATATGCATTTACAGTAACTACTTCTGAAGGTTACGGCGGAGATATCCAGTTTGCCATGGGTATTCAGGATGATGGAACATTAAACGGAATTTCCATTCTTTCCATCGGTGAGACCGCAGGTCTTGGTATGAGAGCAAACACAGATGCATTTAAAGATCAGTTCAAAGATAAGAAAGTTGATAAATTTGAATATACAAAAACAGGTGCCACAGCGGACAATCAGATTGATGCTTTAAGTGGTGCCACGATCACAACGAATGCCATGACAAACGGTGTCAACGCCGGTCTTTGTGCATTCCAGTATGAGAAAGGAGGAAATCAGTGATGAAACCAAACACACCTGCAGAACGTTTGTATAACGGAATCATCAAAGAAAATCCTACCTTTGTACTGATGCTTGGTATGTGTCCGACACTGGCCATCACCACATCTGCAACTAATGGTATCGGAATGGGACTTACTACAACCGTAATTCTTGCGGCATCTAACCTTATGATTTCTCTGTTACGTAACTTTATTCCGGACAGAGTACGTATGCCTGCATTTATCGTAGTTGTTGCTTCATTTGTAACAGTTGTACAGCTCCTTTTACAGGGATTTATCCCAAGTCTGTATGACTCTCTTGGAATCTATATTCCTCTGATCGTAGTAAACTGTATCATCCTTGGACGTGCAGAAGCATATGCATCCAAGAATAAACCGATTGCTTCTTTATTTGATGGTATTGGTATGGGACTTGGATTTACCTTGAGTATTACCTGTATTGGTGCAGTTCGTGAGCTGATCGGTGCCGGTTCTATCTTCGGACACCAGATTCTTCCTCTGGCAGATGCTGCAGCAGGTAAAGCTGGTTATGAACCAATTACGATCTTTATTCTCGCACCTGGAGCATTCTTTGTTCTGGCAGCTCTTTCAGCATTACAGAACAAATTTAAACTTGGTGCTGCCAAACGTGGCATTGATCCGAGTAATCCGGATTGCGGCGGAAGCTGTGCAGCCTGCGGAAATACCATGTGCAAGGGAAAAAGGGGGTAATGGATTATGAAAGAACTTTTGATCATACTTGTAAGCTCAGCAATCGTAAATAACGTAGTCCTCAGCCAGTTCCTTGGTCTTTGTCCTTTCCTTGGTGTTTCCAAGAGTGTGGAGACAGCAGCCGGTATGGGCGGCGCGATCATTTTCGTTATCACACTGTCATCTTTTGTGACAGGTATCATTTATAATGCTATTCTAGTTCCTACAAACCTGACTTATCTGCAGACAATCGTATTTATCCTTCTGATTGCTGCACTGGTACAGTTTGTAGAGATGTTCCTTAAGAAAGCAATGCCTTCTCTGTATCAGGCACTTGGTGTGTATCTTCCTCTGATTACAACAAACTGTGCTGTTCTCGGTGTTGCCCTTACAAACGTACAGAAAGGATACAATATCCTTCAGGGAACAGTTAACGGATTTGCAACAGCAGTCGGCTTTACGATTTCTATCGTGCTGATGGCTGGTATCCGTGAGAAAATCGCATACAATGACATTCCAAAATCCTTCCAGGGATTCCCTACAGTTCTGCTGACAGCCGGACTGATGGCAATTGCCTTCTTCGGATTTTCAGGACTGATTTAAGGAGGGGACTGGTATGAATATAGGAGCAATTATCGCGGCAACTGTACTGGTTGCGGCAGTAGGCCTTTTTATCGGTATTTTCCTTGGAGTGGCCGGTAATAAATTTGCTGTGGAAGTAGATGAGAAAGAAGTAGCCGTACGTGAGGCTCTTCCTGGAAATAACTGTGGTGGCTGTGGTTATCCTGGCTGTGATGGTCTGGCAGCAGCAATCGCAAAGGGTGAGGCACCTGTAAACGGATGTCCTGTAGGCGGTGAGCCTGTCGGCAAAGTGATCGCAGCGATCATGGGACAGGAAGTTGTTGAGACAGCCCGTCAGGTTGCATATGTAAAATGTGCAGGTACCTGTGAGAAGACAAAAGATAATTATGAGTACACAGGTGTGGAAGATTGCGAAATGATGGCATTCATTCCTGGTGGCGGAGCGAAGGCATGTGCATTTGGATGTCTTGGATTCGGAAGCTGCGTGAAGGCCTGTCCGTTTGGTGCGATTGATGTAGTGAACGGTGTGGCTGTGGTTGACAAAGAGGCATGTAAGGCGTGCGGTAAGTGCGTTGCGAAATGTCCGAAACATCTGATCGAGCTTGTTCCTTATGATCAGACTACATTTGTACAGTGTAGTTCTCATGCAAAAGGTAAGGCTGTTACTTCTGCCTGTGAGGTGGGATGTATCGGATGTAAGAAGTGTGAGAAGACTTGTCCGAATGGGGCAATTACGGTTGATAATTTCTGTGCACATATAGATTACAGTAAGTGTACAAACTGCGGAGCCTGCAAAGAGGCTTGTCCGAGACATATTATTCAGTGATTATGGAGAGAACTGCTATGGGAAACTATGGCAGTTCTTTTTAAATAATGTCCTGCGCTGTACTAGAAAAAACTAAATAAATTTATTTCAGGAATTCGAATATATGTTTGCGTTCTGGTAGGGGATGTGTTATGATGGTTCAGAAGTGATGAAGATGGAAACGGAGGAAGCATTATGATTGCATTTGTTCGTGGAACGGCGGTGGATATGACCGAGAATTCTGTCATTGTTGAGGCAGGGGGGATCGGATATGAGATATATATGACGGGTACGGATCTTTCGCAGATTCATATGGGAGAGGAAGTGAAGATTCATACTTATTTTAATGTGAGAGAGGATGCCATGCAGTTGTATGGTTTCAGGTCTAAGGATGATTTGCAGATGTTTAAGCTGCTTCTGGGCGTGAACGGAGTAGGTCCGAAGGCGGCTGTTGGAGTTCTGGCGGGAATTACTGCGGATGAATTGAGATTTGCGATTCTTTCGGATGATGTGAAGACTTTGTCTAAGGCTCCTGGAATTGGTAAGAAGACAGCTCAGAAATTGATTCTTGAGTTGAAGGATAAGATGAAGCTGGAGGATGCTTTTGAACTGAAGCTGGCTCATGAGCAGGAGAAGGCTGTTGCGGGACTTGGAGAGATTTCGGATGGCAGACAGGAAGCTGTGGAGGCGCTGGTTGCGCTGGGTTACAGCAGTACAGATGCACTTCGCGCTGTGCGTAAGGTTACGGATGTGGCACCGGATGATGTGGAAGGACTGCTGAAGGCTGCGTTGAAGAATTTTTAAGTGATTGTTGAAAGGTCAGGAGCAGTATTAAATGGAGAAACGTATTATAACTACAGATGTGACGGAGGAGGATTTTTCGCTTGAGGGGAATCTTCGTCCGCAGACTCTGGATGATTATATTGGTCAGGAGAAGACTAAGAATACTTTGAAAGTATATATAGAGGCTGCCAAGCAGAGGCATGATGCGTTGGATCATGTGTTGTTTTATGGTCCTCCGGGGCTTGGTAAGACGACGCTTTCCGGTATCATTGCCAATGAAATGGGTGTTCATATGAAGGTGACTTCCGGTCCTGCGATTGAGAAACCGGGGGAGATGGCGGCGATTTTGAATAATCTGCAGGAGGGAGATATTCTGTTTGTCGATGAAATCCATCGTCTGAACAGACAGGTGGAAGAGGTGCTTTATCCTGCGATGGAGGATTATGCGATTGATATTATGATTGGTAAGGGTGCCTCAGCTAGGTCGATTCGTCTGGATCTGCCTAAGTTTACTCTGGTAGGGGCAACTACGAGAGCAGGACTTCTTTCTGCACCGCTTCGTGATCGTTTTGGTGTGATGCACCATCTGGAATTTTATACGCATGAGGAATTACAGACGATCATTATCCGTTCAGCGCAGGTTCTGGGAGTGGAGATCGATGAGAAAGGTGCTGCGGAGATTGCCAAGAGATCCAGGGGAACGCCGCGACTTGCCAATCGTCTGTTGAAGAGGGTACGTGATTTCGCGCAGGTGAAATATGACGGCAGGATTACTTATGATGTGGCCTGTTTTGCATTGAATCTGCTGGAAGTGGATCAGTATGGACTTGATAAGATTGACAGAAGAATTTTGCAGACCATGATCGTGAACTTCCAGGGCGGACCGGTCGGCCTGGAGACGCTGGCGGCTGCGATTGGAGAGGATTCAGGTACTCTGGAGGATGTGTATGAGCCTTATCTGCTCCAGAATGGCTTTTTGAACCGCACACCGCGTGGGCGAATGGCTTCCGCACTGGCGTATAAACATCTGGGGTATCCGATGCCTGATAAAAACTGAGTAAAAAAACTGTTAAAGAGATAAAAATTAAAACTTTTTTAAAAATTCCTATACATTTCGACCGCTTTCGAGTATAATGAAGTAAATGTCTGAGAATCTCAATAAATAGGAGACAGATAATCCTGATGGTAAATTGGATGATTTTATTTGCCTGATATGGGCAGGAAATGACATATATGTATATTTACAGAGACAATTCAGATTACTGAAAAATAGTAATAATTAAGATACAGGAGGCTCGTACGGATGGCGGTCAAAAATACAGCAAAGGTAATCATAGGAGGTAAGATTATTACGCTGGGAGGTTATGAATCGGAAGAATATTTCCAGAAAGTAGCATCCTATATAAATAAAAAGATGGATGAATTAAGCGGTATGCCTGGTTACAGCAGACAGCCGATGGAAACTAAGCATACACTTTTAAGCCTGAATATTACGGATGATTATTTTAAGGCAAAGAAGCAGGCGGAGATTTTTGAACAGGATTTACAGCAGAAGGATCAGGAGATGTATGATCTGAAGCATGAACTGATTTCGCTTCGCATGCAGATTGAGGAAGCTCAGAAGAATGAGCAGGAAGCACTTGAACAGAAGAGCCTTCTGGAAGGAAAGAATAAAGAACTGGAAAAGCAGATCGACGAGCTGCTGAAATGATAAGAGGGGGGATTGCTTCGGTGATTTCCCCTTTATGATTTGTTAGTGCTTTTATAGCAATTCCCAAAAATAATGCAATTAATCCAGACCATCAGAGCGTGAAGTCCCGCGTCAGATATCTTTGTCGTGCGTCAGCACGCCGGCAGATATCTTCCTTGTCCTTCGCACTCTGCTGGACTGTCTTATTTGTATTATTTTGTAGAATTGCTATAGAATGAATAATATTTTAGAATGAGGTATGTAAGTGAGAAGAGAAGAGATAGAACTTCTGGCACCTGCGGGTTCCTATGAGGGATTTGAGGCTGCAATCGGTGCAGGAGCAGATGCGGTTTATGTGGGTGGCGCAGCATTTGGTGCGAGAGCCTATGCAAAGAATTTCGGTGAAGAGGAACTTCTTCGTGCGATAGATACTGCGCATATTCATGGGAAGAAGTTGTATTTGACAGTAAATACGCTTCTAAAGAACAGAGAACTTTCCGAACAGCTTTATGATTATCTGCTTCCGTATTATAAGGAAGGCTTGGATGCGGTGATCGTTCAGGATTTGGGTGTGTTTAAGATGATCAGAGAGAGGTTTCCGGGAATGCATCTTCATGCCAGCACACAGATGACGGTAACTGGTCCTGAGGGAATGAAGTTTCTGGAAGAGCAGGGAGCGTCCCGCGTGGTAACTGCCAGAGAACTTTCCCTTGATGAAATCCGGAGAATGCATGAGACAAGCCCGATAGAGATAGAATCGTTTGTCCATGGAGCATTATGTTACAGTTATTCGGGACAGTGTCTGATGAGCAGCATCCTTGGGGGCAGAAGCGGAAACAGAGGACGTTGTGCCCAGCCATGCCGCCTGCCGTATCAGACAGGACTGTGCGGAGAATACAGGGAGGGAACTGAGAATCAGAGAAGTAAAAACTGTACGAATAAGAGTCACATAAATAAAAATCGTACGAATAGAAATTTTGAAAATAAAAATCAGAGTAGCAGAAACCGACAGGATAAATTTCAGAAAGAAGTATGTCCGCTGAGTTTGAAAGACATTTCTACAATAGAAATTCTTCCGCAGATTATTGAGGCAGGAGTTACTTCCCTTAAGATAGAAGGAAGAATGAAACAGCCGGGATATACAGCGGGAGTAACATCTGTATATAGAAAATATCTGGACATTCTTTTTGAGAAAGGTGCTGAGAATTATAAAGTAGCGGAGAAAGACAGACAATATCTGCTGGATTTGTTTAACAGAGGCGGTTCCTGTACCGGATACTATGAGATGCAGAATGGTCCATCTATGATGGCGTTCACAAATGAGAAGAAGACTGGAGATATTACGCCTGTATTAAGAAAAAAGAAAGAAAAAATTCAGGGAACGTTAATTCTTTTCCCGGGAAGTCCTGCTATACTGGATGTATCCTACAGGGGAATTCATGGATCTGCATCCCTTGGAGAAGTGCAGTATGCACAGAATCAACCGCTGACTGAGGAACGTATCCGCTCACAGATGGAGAAGCTTGGAAATACGGAATATGAGTGGGAGAATCTGGAAATTCAGATGGATGAGAGCATTTTTATCCCGATGAAAATGTTGAATGAAGTCCGCAGACAGGCGTTGGAATCATTGGAAGAAGAAATCCTTAAATCATATAGAAGAGAAGAAGTAGAAAAAAACAGTCAGCATACAAACAAAAAAGCGGATAAAATACAAAAAACGCTGCCAATTTATATATCATGTGAAGAAAAATCCACCGCTCTTGCGTTATATAAAAGAGAAGGGATACAGGGAATGTACCTTAACGGTGATGCGATGGAAGCCTGTCTTGATGAAGGTGTGAGCAGAGGAATGGAGATGTATCTGTCACTGCCACACATTATGAGAGGAGAATTTCCGGAAAATCTTCTTGCCCAGATAGATAACTGGCTGGACAGAGGAATGACAGGATTTCTTGTTAGAAACCTGGAAACTTTTGCAATTCTTAAGAAAGCCGGGCTTGCAGAGAAATGTGTGCTGGATCACAGCATGTATACATGGAATGACGAAGCAGTTGATTTCTGGATCGGACAGCATGCTATGCGCAATACAGTGCCTCTTGAGCTAAATGAGGGAGAAATCCGTCACAGAGATAATCAGAATAGCGAGATGCTCATTTATGGCTATCTGCCGCTTATGATTTCTGCTCAATGTGTGCATAAGAATGTTTATGGGTGTAATCATAAAGAAGAGTGGGTGACTATGAAGGATCGCTATGATAAGGAATTTACAGCCAAATGTGTATGTAATCCATGGAAAATGGAGAATACAAATTCCCGCATACCCTGCTATAATATCATTTACAACAGTATCCCTTATGGTCTGCTGAAGGAAAAATCACAGATAGACAGACTGGGTGTTTCTTCCCTGAGACTTGCATTCACAATTGAGAAACCGCAGGATGCAGTAAAGATTTATGAAGAGTTCAGGGACGTTTATCTGAATGAGAAGAATCCTCCGAAGCGGGACTATACTAAGGGACATTTTAAAAGAGGAGCCGAGTAAGGCATATGATTAATGTAATTGTAGAATTATCCAAGTATGTGATCCTTACCCTGATGGTAATTTATACTTTTCACTGTTTCTATCTGGTGAAACAGCAGAGTGAGGAAGAGAGAAACGAATCGCTGCGGCAGCAGCTGATGCTTATCTTTTTTATGGACTTCACTGCGTTTCTGGTCATCTACCTGAAGACTGGTAAGTTTCAGGTCATTCTGTTTTATGTAGAGATGATGGCGTTTTTTGCAGGAATCCAGATTCTGTACAGACTTATATATAAGAAAGCATCGATTTTACTGCTGAATAATATGTGCATGCTTCTGAGCGTTGGATTTATCATGCTGTGCAGATTAGATGTATCAACGGCAACCAGACAGCTGGTGATCGTAACCGGTGTGAATGTGGCAGCACTTGTCGTTCCGGTACTGATCCGAAAAATGAAATTTCTCAAAGACCTGACATGGGTTTATGCCGGAATCGGAATTGTCCTGCTGGCGGCGGTACTTGTGCTTGCACAGACAAGCTATGGAGCGAAGCTTTCTCTGATGGGAATTCAGCCATCAGAGGCAATTAAGATCACATTTGTATTTTTTATGGCAGCATTATTGAGAAATGGTGCAGATTTTTCAAAAGTAGTCCAGGCTACTATCGTGGCAGGGCTTCATGTTGGTATCCTGGTGCTTTCCAGAGACCTGGGAAGTGCGGTAATCTTCTTTGCGGCATACCTCGTGATGATTTATGTTGCTTCCAAGAATGTAGGATATCTGGCGCTTGGCCTTGGCGGCGGTTCGGTCGGAGCAGTTATTGCATATCATTTGTTTGGGCATGTACGCCAGAGGGTGACAGCATGGAAAGATCCTATGGCTGTATATCAGAATGAAGGATATCAGATCGTTCAGTCATTGTTTGCGATTGGAACCGGCGGATGGTTTGGAATGGGATTATGCCAGGGCTCCCCTGAGAAGATACCGGTTGTTAAGAATGACTTTATATTCAGCGCCATTTGTGAGGAACTGGGGTGTATTTTTGCAATCTGTCTGATCCTTGTATGTATGAATTTTTTTCTGATGATCGTAAATATTGCACTTAAGATAAAAAAGCCATTTTATAAACTGATCGCGCTTGGTCTTGGTACGGAATATGCATTTCAGGTATTTCTGACAATAGGCGGAGCAACGAAATTCATCCCTATGACAGGTGTGACACTTCCATTGGTCAGTTACGGAGGAAGCTCTGTGGCGAGTACGGTGCTGATGCTGGCAATTATTCAGGGATTGTATATTTTGAGAGAAGATGAGGACGAAGAAATTGAGAGATATCGAAGAAAAGAAGCGGCGCAAAGAGCTCAGGAAGCGTCAGAAGCGCAAGGCTCAGGAGATTTCTAAAAAAAGAAGACCCGGTAATCGGGAATATACACTGGTATCCTGTTTTTTTGTGCTGATCTTTGTCAGCATGATCGGGTATCTGGTCTACTTTAATTATGCAAAGAGCGATGATTTTATCAACAGTCCGTATAATACAAGACAGGATACATTTTCAGACAGAGTTGTCAGGGGAAAGATCATATCTGCGGATGAGCAGGTGCTTGCCCAGACTAATGTTTATGAAGATGGGACAGAGGAGCGTACCTATCCATATGCAAATATGTTTGCTCATGTGGTTGGATATGATACAAATGGAAAAAGCGGACTGGAATCAGAAGCAAACTTCCAGCTTCTGACATCTCATGAATTCTTTCTGAATCAGATAAAAAATGAATTTCTGAATCAGAAGAATACGGGTGATTCTGTAGTGACAACCTTAAATGCTGATCTTCAGACAACGGCATATAATGCCCTTGGAGACAGAAGAGGTGCGGTAGTTGCGATTGAACCATCTACGGGAAAGATTCTGGTGGAATTGAGCAAGCCGGATTTTGATCCAAATACGATCTCCCAGAACTGGGATACATTGGTTAATGATTCCAATGACAGCAGCCTTCTGAACAGGGCGACCAACGGAGCGTATCCTCCGGGTTCTACATTCAAAGTGGTAACTGCTCTTGACTACTTCAGAACAAAGGGAAGTCTGGAAGGTTTTTCTTATCTCTGTGAGGGTAGCATTACCATGGAAGATCATACAATCAGCTGTTATGGTGGAACAGTTCATGGACAGGAAGACTTTTACAGTGCTTTTGCCAATTCCTGTAACAGTGCATTTGCGGAGATTGGAACTATGCTTGGTGGAAGCTCTTTGAAAAAGACTGCAGAGAATCTTCTTTTTAATAAGAGCCTTCCTCTTACTTCTTATAAAAAGAGTACGTTTACATTAAATGGTAAGTCTTCGGTGGCAGAGGTTATGCAGACTGCAATCGGTCAGGGAAATACCCTGGTATCTCCAATGCATATGGCGTTGATTACCAGTGCGATCGCAAATGGTGGCGAACTGATGAAACCATATCTGATTGATTCGATAGTCAGCTCAGACGGAGAAACAGTCAAGACAACAGAACCGGAGAGCTATAAACAATTAATGACTACAAACGAGGCGAATATCCTTGGAAAACTGATGAAAGGTGTTGTAGAGAATGGAACGGCATCTGCACTGAATGGAAGAGGATATACGGTAGCAGGCAAGACCGGATCTGCGGAATTTGATGAAAATGGCTCCAGCCATTCCTGGTTTATCGGTTATTCGAATGTAGATAATCCGGATCTCGTGGTAGCTATTATCGTTGAGAATGGTGGTACGGGAAGCGAAGCAGCAGTCCCGATTGCCGGACAGATTTTTGATGCATATTATTATGACAACTGATAATTAAAGAAATGCTCTGTTCAATGAGGAATTTGAAAAAATCTTTGAACAGAGCATTTGGTTTATATTCAGTAATATCGGTAGCATTAATGTTCATTATCTTCTCAGTAATACAGTCCCAATTTATTCTGGCTTGCCAGCAGCAATTGAAATTTGGCTTGTGTATCCTGGGATAGCGGTGTGTGAACAGTAACAACGGCAATGATTTCATATTTACGGGTTGCGGGTTTTGGGAAAAAGAGGTATACTATATTCAGTTTATAATACCACGCAAAACAGGAGGGATTGCATTATGATAGAAGCAACGAGCTGTGGCGGTGTGGTAATTCATCGGGGTAAGATTCTTACATTGTATAAATCTTACAGGAACCGTTATGAGGGCTGGGTATTACCGAAGGGAACAGTGGAACCGGGTGAGACGCATGAACAGACGGCATTGCGGGAAGTGATGGAAGAGGCTGGAGTGCGTGCGACCATTGTGAAATATATCGGGAAGAGCCAATATAACTTTACCGTTCCGGAGGACGTGGTTTCCAAAGAGGTACATTGGTATCTGATGACTGCGGATAATTATCATAGTAAGCCCCAAAGAGAAGAGTTTTTTGTAGATTCCGGATATTACAAATTCCATGAGATCTACCATCTGCTGAGATTTTCCAATGAAAAGCAGATTGTAGAACGTGCTTATCAGGAATATCTGGAAATGAGAAGCAACGGACTCTGGGGAAAACAGCATAAGTATTATTAACGAGAACAGGGCTGTGTTTTTACGACGCAGCCCGGTTTAAATTCCGGAGAAAACGGGAATACTTTAGTTACAGAATAGATGACTGTTGGGATATAAAAGACTGAGAAATAAAAAGGATAAGCTTATTGATTTGGTGTAGGCAGAAATGAGAGAGGGTGTAAGATGCTAAAGTGGCAGGAGAATTTTCTGGCAGGGGAATCTGTAAAGAATCCCGGTAAGATAAAAAAGAAATTAAATAGTGGAAAACTGGTGCCAGGCATTTATCTTCTTACATTATCAGAAAATCCATCTAATCTTATGGATATTATTCCGGCAGCGATGTTATTCCAGAAGAGCTTTTACGGAATCTGTCCTGAAATCATAGGAATGGCAAAGGGCAAGGAAGAGGCTCTGGAGATGGTGAGGAGCCTGATTGATGAAATGTATACGGAGACAGGAACCTTTGCAATAGCTGAATATATAGAAAACAGGTGAGAATATGTTACATATTTTATGGCTGATCCTTAAGTTTATATTGATCATACTGGGGATCCTGCTGGGACTTCTTTTACTGGCAGTGTTTCTTGTTCTGTTCTGCCCTGTGAGATATAAGGCATCAGCTGTTAAGACGGAAGGAGCCTGGAATCAGATAGAAGGAGAAGGTGTTGTAAGCTGGTTATTTCATGGAGTTTCGCTGAAAGCTGAATGGAAAGATCGGCAGATGGAAATGTCGTTTCATCTATTTGGAATTCCCGTAGATAAATTATTGAAGAAACGCCAGAAGAAAAAATTAGATTCGGAAAATACAAAGAATACAAAGAACACTTCAAAGAAATCGAAATCTGGTACAAAAAATTCGAGATCTCAGGCGGTAAATTCAAAGAATGAAGAGCATGAATCAGAAGCAAAATTATTGAATGATTCGGCAGACCAAGGTGTAAATTCTACTGAAAATCATACTAAAATCAATGAAAATGAAGAAAGTATAAGACAGGACCAGCACAAACCAGATAATGAATCAGAAAATACCGAAACGGTGACAAATGAAAATAAAATTCAACCAGAAGATACAGTTTCAGAGGAGGTTTCAGAACAGAAAACGTTCTTTATTAAAAGAATATATGACCGAATTCGAAATATATTCAAAGGAATTCGGACAAAATTGCAAAATATTCGCAGGACACTCAAGAAAGTCAAAAATAATCTGTCCTGGTGGAAATCTTTTCTCGAACATCCGAGAGTAAAAGCTGCCAGAACTCTGGTGTGGAAACATGCGAAATTTCTTCTTAAGCATATTTTCCCTACAAAGATAGAAGGACAGGTTGCATTTTCTTTTGAAGATCCGGCTCTGACGGGAACAGCACTTGCTGTACTTGGTATGACAATTCCTTTTCATAAGAACTGTGTTCAGATCAATCCTCGCTTTGATGGAGAGAATTATCTGCAGGGAAATATCAGGGCAAAAGGCAGAATCTATGGATTTGTTTTTCTGCGCGCTGCATTGATCATTTATTTTGATAAAAATATAAAATACGTTATAAAACGTTGGAAAACCAGGAGGGCATGACCATGGCAAACGAAAATAACTTTAAAGAAACTGTAAACTCATTATTCAAGGGAATGGACAGCTTTATCTCTGCAAAAACTGTAGTGGGAGAAGCAATCCATGTAGGCGACACGATCATCCTTCCTCTGATGGATGTCTCTTTTGGCGTAGGTGCCGGTGCTTTCTCAGGAGAGAAGAAGGATAACGGAGGCGGTGGAATGGCCGGAAAGATGACTCCATGCGCAGTACTTGTAATTCAGAATGGAACAACCAAACTTGTCAACGTGAAGAATCAGGATGGACTGACCAAGATTCTTGATATGGTGCCGGATTTTGTAGATCGTTTCACATCAGGAAAAGGTGACGATGAACCAATCAGTGAGCCTGAAAAATAAGACAGAAATCCGTTATAGGCATTCATAATAGAGTTTTTGCATAAAATATATCAAACCAATGAAAAAGAAAAGGTGCAGAAGAATTGGAAAAGCTGATAGGTTTTATGCTGTTTTTCATAGGGCTTGGGATGGTGATCGGATTATTGATCGCAGAGAATGTGATCCTGGTAGTTTCAGCCGGAATTTTCCTGCTGCTGGGATATCATCTTTTCTGCCACTGAAAATAATATATAAAAGAAAAAGAGACTACAGGATCAGCCATGATTTCTATAAAATTTTGTAGAATATCTGGCAGACTGTGGTCTCTTATATTTTTATCTGATAATTGTGGATTTTAACAGATTAGGTAAGTTTCATGTAATTGTAAATATCCATTGGATCATTGGAAATGAGAGGCTGGTTTTCTAAAGGGTAAAAAAATACCCCTGTAAAAACAGGGGCAATTGGTGTTATTATGCTCTTTCTACTTTACCGGATCTTAAGCAAGAAGTACATACATATGTCTTTCTAGCTCCGCCTTCAGCAGTTTTAATTTTAACGGATTTTACGTTAGATTTCCACATTTTATTGGATCTTCTATGTGAATGACTTACATTATTTCCGAAATGAGCAGCTTTTTCACAGATTGCACATTTAGCCATGATAGCACCTCCTTGACGCTTTATTGTTACTGTCTGCTGTGTGCCTGGTGTCTAAAACAGTAACCTTTTGTTCAACAGATTACATTGTAACAGATGAATTGTGCTTTTGCAAGCAAAAAAAGGAAAAAACTCAAAAATTATATTTCCTTTTCTGTAAAAAGAGGTTATAATACACTTACATACAATATATTAATTGGAGGTAACCATATGAATGGACGTATAGATTCCGGATTAGGTCAGATCATAATTGACACAGATGTAATCGCAACCTACGCAGGAAGCGTTGCAGTAGAGTGTTTTGGTATCGTAGGTATGGCTGCAGTCAGCATGAAAGACGGACTGGTTAAGCTTCTTGGTAAGAACAGCCTGAAACATGGTATCAGTGTCAGAATTACTGAGGACAATAAAATCCGCCTGAATTTCCATGTTATTGTGGCATATGGCGTGAATATAAGCACAATTGCAGACAACCTTGTCAGCAATGTCAAATATAAAGTCGAAGCCTTTACAGGAATGGAGATTGATAAGATCGATATTTATGTAGAAGGTGTACGTGCAATTGATTAGGATAGAGGAGGAACTTGTGGTGAATAACAAAACCATAGATGCCAGAATACTTTCCAGAATGTTTCTTGCAGGAGCCAAGAATCTGGAAGCTAAGAAAGAATGGATCAATGAACTGAATGTATTTCCGGTACCGGATGGAGATACAGGAACCAATATGACAATGACAATTATGGCAGCGGCTGCAGAGGTAGGATCTCTTGGAGAGCCTGATATGGAGTCACTGGCTAAAGCGATTTCTTCCGGTTCTCTGCGCGGTGCAAGAGGTAACTCAGGTGTTATCCTTTCCCAGCTTCTTCGTGGTTTTACCAAGAGCGTTAAAGGCAGCAAGGAATTGGATGCCAGCGCTATCGCAGCAGCGATGGAGAAAGGTGTGGAGACTGCATACAAGGCGGTTATGAAACCGAAAGAAGGAACAATTCTTACTGTTGCAAGAGAAGCAGCTGCGAAAGCTGTTGAAATTGCAGAGACAGCAGAGGATCTGGATACATTCTTTAAAGGTGTGATTGCTCATGCAGAGGAAACTCTGGCGAAGACACCGGAGATGCTTCCTGTTCTGAAAGAAGCAGGAGTAGTGGACTCTGGCGGACAGGGACTCCTGGAAGTATATCATGGTGCATATGATGGTTTCCTTGGTAAAGAGATCGATTATACTCAGTTTGATAAAGCGAAAGGACCTGCAGTAACTAAGATTGATGCTCAGACAGAGGCTGACATTAAATTTGGCTATTGTACAGAATTTATCATTCTTCTGAATCAGCCGATGTCCGGGGAGACAGAACATGAATTCAAGAAATTCCTTATGTCACTGGGTGATTCTATCGTTCTTGTCGCAGATGATGAAATCGTGAAAGTACATGTTCATACAAATCATCCTGGACAGGCAATCGAGAAAGCTCTTACATTTGGTGCTCTTTCCCGCATGAAGATTGACAATATGCGTGAGGAACATCAGGAGAAACTGATCAAAGATGCCCAGAAGCTGGCGAAAGAGCAGGCTGAACAGGAAGAGAAAGAAGTAGCAGCACAGCCTCCGAAGGAAGTTGGGTTTATCTCCGTATCTGTTGGTAATGGAATGACAGAGATTTTTAAGGAACTGGGTGTAGACTATCTGATCGAAGGTGGTCAGACAATGAACCCAAGTACAGAAGATATGCTGAATGCAATCGCAAAAGTAAATGCAAAGACCATCTATATCTTCCCGAATAATAAGAATATTGTTCTTGCTGCAAATCAGGCAAGGGATCTTACAGAAGATAAAGAGATCGTAGTTGTTCCGACTAAGACAATTCCGCAGGGAATCACTGCTATGATCAGCTATGTGCCTGAGAAGAACAGTGCTGAGAATACAGAGGCAATGCTTCAGGCAATCGAGAATGTCAAGACAGGACAGGTTACTTATGCGGTTCGTGATACCAGAATTGATGATAAGGAGATTCATGAGGGAGATATCATGAGTATCGGTGATCATGGAATCCTGGCTGTTGGTAAGGATCGTATGGAAGTTACGAAGGAGACTGTTGCAGAGATGGTGGATGAGGATTCTGAGGTGATCAGTATTTATTATGGTGCTGATACTGAGAAAGCGGAAGCTGAGGAACTGGCAGCAGCACTTGAGGAGGCTTATCCGGATTGTGATGTGGAACTTAATGCGGGCGGACAGCCGATTTATTATTATGTTATTTCCGTTGAATAATGGTCGTTAGGATTTAAATGAATATTTATAGGTAAATGAGGACGGATATAGGTCGCCGGAGAGGTGAGGTATATCCGTTTTCGTATTTCAATAGGGGACGGCAGGAAAATTATTTGTTTTTATATGCGGTTTCAGGCTCTAAGATATTCCAAGCTATTAAAAACAAATAATTTTCCTGCCTGGTATTTAAATGTGATACGAAATATTTATGGAAAGAAAGGAAGCTGTGGTATATGTCAACATCTTTGCGTACGTTGAAGGGTGTAGGTGAGAAAACAGAGAAGCTGTTTTCGAAAATCGGGGTGACGGATGTGGAGTCGCTGTTGAGTTATTATCCCCGGAATTATGATGCGTATGAGGAGCCGGTGGAGATTAAAGCAGTGGAGGAGGGCTCTGTTGTGGCAATTTCCGGGACGGTTGTTACGGGGGTATATGTGAATCAGGTGAGAAATCTTCAAGTGATTACAACTACGGTGGCGGATCTTACAGGGAGGCTTTCGGTTACCTGGTTTAATGCGCCGTATTTGCGTTCTACGGTGAGAAAAGGGTGTGCTTTTATTCTGAGGGGAAGAATCGCGAGAAAGCAGGGAAAGTTGCAGATGGAGCATCCGGAGATTTTTACTCCGGCGGCTTATGAGGAGATTCTGCATAGTCTTCAGCCGATTTATGGGCTGACTTCAGGGCTTTCGAATAAGACAATCGTGAAGCTGCTTCATCAGGTGTTGAAGGAGCAGAATCTTCAGGCGGAGTATCTGGCGGATGAATATAAGGAGAAGTATCATCTGGCAGACAGGAATTTTGCAGTTCCGGCGATTCATTTTCCGAAGAATATGCAGGAGTTGTTATCTGCCAGGAGGCGTCTGGTGTTTGATGAGTTTCTTCTTTTTATTCTTGCGGTGCAGATGTTGAAGGAGAAGACGGAAGAGGCGCCGAATGCGTTTCCGATGCATCCTGTCTGGACGACGGAGAAGATTATAGAGGATTTGCCGTATGACTTGACGAAGGCTCAGCTGAATGTCTGGCATGAAATTGAGAGGGACTTAAGTGGCCAGGCGTTGATGTCCAGACTGGTTCAGGGAGATGTGGGAAGCGGAAAAACGATTCTGGCTTTTCTGGCGATGATTATGACGGTTGAGAATGGTTATCAGGCCGTTTTGATGGCGCCGACGGAGGTTTTAGCGAGGCAGCATTTTCAGGCGATGGAGAAGTTGTTGCAGGAGCATAATATAGAATTTGGTCATCCGGTACTGCTTACCGGATCGGATACGGCGAAGGAGAAGCGGGAAAAATATGCGCTGATCGCATCGAAAGAGGCGAATCTGGTCATAGGAACGCATGCTTTGATACAGGAGAAGGTGCAGTATAATAATCTGGGGCTTGTTATTACGGATGAGCAGCACCGTTTCGGTGTGAAGCAGAGGGAAGCCCTGACGACGATGGGAAATCCGCCGAATGTTTTGGTAATGAGTGCAACACCGATTCCGCGTACTCTTGCTATCATTATTTATGGTGATCTGGATATTTCTGTGATTGATGAGCTTCCGGCGCAGAGACTTCCTATTAAGAATTGTGTTGTGGATACTTCTTATCGGCCCAAGGCTTATTCTTTTATGGAGAAGCAGATCCGTCAGGGACGTCAGGTTTATGTGATCTGTCCGATGGTTGAAGAGAGTGAGGGCATGGATGGAGAGAATGTTCTGGATTATACGATGAAGTTACGGAATGTTTTTCCGCCGGATATTAAGGTGGCGTCTCTTCATGGGAAGATGAAGGCGAAAGAGAAGAATGCGGTCATGGAGGCTTTTGCAGCGGGAGAAATCCAGGTTCTTGTGTCGACGACGGTTGTGGAGGTAGGCGTGAATGTGCCAAATGCGACAGTGATGATGGTGGAGAATGCGGAGCGTTTTGGACTGGCACAGCTTCACCAGCTTCGTGGGCGTGTAGGGCGTGGAGAATATCAGTCCTATTGTATTTTTATGCAGGGAAATGGGGCGAAGGAGACTTCGAAACGTCTGGAAATTCTGAATAAATCTAATGATGGATTTTACATCGCAGGGGAAGATCTGAAGCTTCGAGGCCCTGGAGATTTGTTTGGAATCCGCCAGAGTGGTCTGCTGGAGTTTAAACTTGGAGATATTTATCAGGATGCGGATATCCTGAAAGCAGCCAGTGAGACAGCGGCAGATATTCTTTCTCTGGATGAAGATTTAAGCCTTCCGCAGAATCAGGAATTGCAGAAAAGGCTGTCTGAGTATATGAAAGAAGATTTGCAAAATCTGGGATTATAAGTAATATTGCACAAAATGGGAGCGAAAGAATATAGGCAAAGGCTGTCTGTTTGTAGTAATTTTTCCATGTAAAGGCAAAAATCATTGCAAAAACAGGAGATTAGTAGTATTCTATTTCCATAAAAAGAATAATTATACCTTGTAAGGAGGCTATCAAATGGCAACAAAAAAAACTACAGCAGATCTCAATACATCCACTGCGAAGACAACCAAAGTTAAAGAGGCTCCTGCAAAGACAACTGCTTCAGAAGTAGCTGTAAACAAAGAAGCTGAGAAGAAAGAAACCGATAACAAAGAAACTGCAAAGAAAGAGGCAGCAAAAACAACTAAAACTACAGCAAAGAAGACAACTACAAGAAGAACAACAAAGAAGGCTGCAGAGAAACCAGTTGAAAAAACTGCTGAAAAAGCTGCAGAAAAGCCAGTTGCAAAAGCAGCAGAGAAGAAGACAACTACCAGAAGAACTGCTAAGAAAGAAGCAACTGCAGAAGTATACGTTCAGTTCATGGGCAAAGAAGTCTATGCAAAAGATGTTTTAGAGAATGTAAAGAAGATCTGGACAGAAGAAATGGGCAAGAAGGAGAAAGATCTTAAAGACGTTAAGATTTATATTAAACCGGAAGAATATAAAGCATACTATGTAATTAATGGCGATATCACAGGCGCTATCGGACTCTGATATATAAAAAAGCAGAAGCAGGAAATAAATATATAAATACTGCTAAAAGATTCACTAATAAAAAATCAAATAAATGTCGGGACAGATGTTGTGATTTGTCTGGATGAATTCAGGAAACTCGGATGATAAGGTAAATTCATCTGAGTTTTTTATTTCTGCAATATTTTTCATTTCTGTAATATGAAAAAATTTATAGGAAATATTGTATCTATAATTTTTTCCACTGCCTGTCCTACTTGACAAAAATTATCAGTTAGTATAAGCTATCTTCGATGGATAAATTATTGATAATAATTAATCATTAGCCAATAACAACCAAATGACAAAACGAAAGAAGAGCGAACGACAATGACATTAAAAGATTTGGAAATTGGAAAAAGTGCCGTGATCAGATCGGTTGGTGGAAAAGGTGCCTTACGTCAGCATTTCCTGGATATGGGTATGATTCCCGGTGCGGAGGTTACGGTTGTAAAATTTGCGCCTATGGGAGATCCGATGGAACTGCAGGTGCATGGATATGAGCTGACCTTAAGACTGGCAGAAGCAGAACAGATAGAGATTGAGCAGATTCCAAGAAGAAGCAGAAGTCATAAAGGAATTGAGTCTCTGAGTGACGCAGAACATCCGGGACTGGGAGAGGAAGGAAAGTATCACTCCAAGAAAGACGAGCACCCTCTGCCGGAAGGAACTACTCTGACTTATGCACTGGTAGGAAATCAGAACTGTGGAAAGACTACATTATTTAATAAACTGACAGGCTCTAATCAGCATGTAGGGAATTTTCCGGGAGTAACTGTAGACCGTAAAACAGGTTCTATTAAGGGACACCCAAATACAGAGATTACCGACCTTCCGGGAATTTATTCTATGTCACCTTACAGCAGTGAGGAAATCGTTTCCAGAAATTTTGTTCTGGATGAGAAACCAAGTGCGATCATCAATATTGTTGATGCGACAAACATAGAGAGAAATCTGTACCTTACCATGCAGCTTCTGGAAATGGACATTCCGATGGTCGTTGCATTAAATATGATGGATGAGGTGCTGGGAAATCAGGGTTCCATTGATGTAAATATGATGGAAGCATTGTTGGGAGTTCCGGTAATCCCTATTTCGGCGGCAAAGAATGAAGGTGTTGATGAACTTGTAAACCACGCATTACATATAGCAAAATATCAGGAACATCCGCTGCGCCAGGATTTTTGCGATAAGAATGACCATGACGGTGCTGTTCACCGCTGTATTCATGCGGTAATGCATTTAATCGAGGACCATGCGACGCTGGCAGGCATCCCATCTCGTTTTGCCGCAACCAAGGCAATCGAGGGAGATCCTCTGATCATGGAGAAACTGAAGCTAGACACCAATGAGACGGAGATGCTTGAACATATCGTACAGCAGATGGAGACAGAACGCCAGGTCGACAGGAGTGCTGCAATCGCGGATATGCGTTTTGACTTTATCGAGCGATTATGTGAGCAGACCGTTGTAAAGCCAAAAGAGAGCAAGGAGAGGATTCGAAGTGAAAAGATCGACAGGATTCTGACAGGAAAATATACGGCGATTCCTTGTTTTATAGGAATTATGGCACTTGTTTTTTATCTGACATTCAATGTAATCGGTGCGTGGCTTCAGGGAATCCTGGAAATAGGAATTGATAAGATTTCTGCATTGACCGATGCAGCATTGACAGCTGCCAATGTAAACAGTGCCATGCACAGTCTGGTAATTGATGGCATCTTTACAGGTGTGGGAAGTGTTTTGAGTTTCCTTCCTGTAATTGTTACTCTGTTTTTCTTCCTGTCCCTTATGGAGGATAGTGGATATATTGCACGTGTGGCATTTGTGATGGATAAGCTTCTGCGAAAGATTGGTTTATCCGGTCGAAGTATTGTGCCGATGCTGATTGGATTTGGATGTACGGTTCCGGCGGTTATGGCAACGCGTACCCTTACAAGTGAACGTGACAGAAAGATGACGATTCTGCTTACACCGTTTATGAGCTGTACTGCGAAGCTTCCAATCTATTCTTTCTTTGTGAATGCATTCTTCCCAAAGAAAGGCGGGCTTATTATGACAGGATTATACCTGCTTGGTATTTTTGTGGGAATCCTGGCGGCACTTCTGTACAATGGTACTCTTTTCAAAGGAGAACCCGTGCCGTTTGTCATGGAACTTCCAAATTATCGTCTGCCGGGAGCGAAGAATGTTGCACAGTTACTGTGGGAAAAGGCAAAAGATTTCCTGCAGAGAGCGTTTTCTGTAATCCTGCTTGCAACTATGATTGTCTGGTTCCTCCAGAGTTTTGACCTGCATCTGAATCTGGTAAAAGATTCTTCTGACAGTATTCTGGCAATGGCAGCTGGACTTCTGGTTCCAATCTTTAAGCCACTTGGCCTGGGAGACTGGAGAATCTGCACCGCTCTTATCAGTGGATTTATGGCAAAAGAAAGCGTGGTATCGACACTGGAAGTGCTTTTCAGTGGAAGCATTGCTTCTGTACTGACACCACTGGCAGCAGCATCACTGCTTGCATTCAGCCTGCTTTATACTCCATGTGTGGCTGCAATCGCGTCAGTGAAACGTGAACTTGGCGGAAGATGGGCCATAGGTGTAGTTGTGTGGCAGTGTGTGGTTGCATGGATCGTTGCACTGATCGTTCGTTTTGTTGCGGCATTCATTATTTAACCAAATCAAGTAAGTCCCCTGCTTCAATTGCGAAGAGCAATAAGCAGTGGGTGGGGACTTGCTTGTATCAGAAGGGGTACAAGCCCCTTCTGATAAACTGCGAAGCAGTTATTTGGTTATGAGCAAGTAGCGAAAGCGGATTGCGAATATCCGATTGACTATTGATTAAAATCCTCGATCTACTGTCTGAAATAATGTGCAGCAGACGGGGATTTTTTATGCTATGAAAAATTATTCTGTAATGTTCTTATAATTAAAAAAAGTTTCCCGGACATTTTTATGATTAGTGAAGAATAAGGTCGAAAAAATTAGAAACTTTACGGAAAAAGCTTTTTATGCTATCATAGCGTCAATGACTAGTACAGCGAAAAGGTCTTCAAAAAAGATGAAAAAATAAGGAACAAAGGAGTAAATTCAAAGTATGGGAATTGTTGTGATCGGAGATGTATTTATTGATATAAAGGGATATTCCATAGCATCTTATATTCCTCAGGGAAGAAACGTAGGAACTATCGCACAGATTCATGGCGGCGTAGGCAGAAATGTAGCAGAGGATATTGCAAATCTGGAACTTAAACCAACATTTATCAGTCTCGTAAATGACGATGCCATGGGAGAGGAAGTCATCCGTAAATTGGAACGCCATAAAGTAGACACAAGTTATATGCGTAAAGTACCAAACGGTATGGGAACATGGATGGCAATCTTTGATAATAATGGAGATGTAGTTGCTTCTGTTTCCAAGAGACCAGATCACACACCGGTGGAATATATTCTGGATGAGTGTGGAGATGAGATTTTTAAGGACGCAGACAGCATTGCGATAGAGATTGATACAGACAGAGAAATCGTTAAGAAAACCTTTGCGTATGCAGAGAAATATAATAAGAAAGTATATGCAATGGTATCCAATATGAGTATTGCTGTAGAGCGAAGAGACTTTCTGAAAAGAACCTCCTGTTTCGTATGTAATGAACAGGAAGCAGGCATTCTTTTCTCCGAAGATTACAGTCAGACAGAACCGGAAGAGATGGCTAAAATCCTTGCAGAACGTGTGAAATCCGCACGTATTCCACAGATGATCGTGACAATGGGAGGACAGGGCGCTGTATATGCAGATCAGAATGGCGGATATGGCGTATGTCCGGCTATGAAGGTAGATGTAGTTGATACTACGGGAGCGGGAGATGCTTTCTTTGCAGGAACTTGTGCAGGACTTACTTATGGAAAAACATTAAAAGAGGCATGTGGAATCGGTACACGTCTTTCCTCCACTGTAATCTGTACTTCAGAGAATATCTGCCCGCGCTTTATGCCGGAGGAATTCGGACTAAATTATAATACAAAGAATAAAAATCAGAAATAAATTGCAGAAATATACGCTGCATGAAATGAAGCACATAGCAGTTAATATACAGCCAATGGAGGAAAAACAAAAATGGGAAGCATTGTGATTGGAGTTGCCGGAGGTTCCGGCTCTGGTAAATCTACTTTTACAAACAGGATTAAAGATTATTTCGGAGATGATGTAGTTGTTCTTTATCATGACAACTATTACCGCAGACAGGACGGAGTTCCTTTTGAACAGAGAGTAACTGTAAATTATGACCATCCGGATTCACTGGAGACAGAGCTTCTGGTAGAGCATCTGAAGCAGTTAAAAGAGGGAAAATCAATCGAGTGCCCGGTTTATGATTATACGAAACATAACCGTTCTGACAAGGTGATCAGAATCGATCCGAAACCGGTTATTCTTGTAGAGGGAATCCTGCTTCTGGCAGATCCGAGAGTGAGAGACCTTCTGGATATTAAAGTATATGTAGAAGCAGATGCAGATGAGCGTATCCTGCGAAGAATCTCACGTGACGTAGAAGAACGCGGAAGAGATCTCAACGGCATTATCAAACAGTACCTGACTACTGTAAAGCCTATGCATTACCTTTACGTAGAACCGACCAGATCAAAAGCTGATATTGTTATTAACAGCGGTAAGAATGATATTGCATTCGACCTGTTTGTCTCAAAAATCCGTCTGTTGCTGGATAAAAAGGAAGATTGAGTGTAAAAATAAAAGCAAGTTTCTAAGTTCATCAAGATATAGTGAACTTTGGAAACTTGCTTTTTGTAAAAAATTTTATAACGGTTTAACAGTTCTGTATTCTGAAGCCTATTGATGAAAACAGCTTGTAACCAGATCAGGTAAGCCTGTTGTTTCAGTTGTGAAGAGCAATAGACAGTTGACTATTTGTCAATAATTTCAACAGGAGTATCATCTCTGGCATCCAGATCATTGATATATTTTCTTGTTTCCGCAACGATCACATTTGACAGAAGCAACACAGCCACGAGGTTTGGAATTGCCATCAATGCATTCAAGATATCGGCAACGGTCCATACAAGATTCAGGGAAATAACCGGTGCGATCGCGGCAACTGCGATATACAGTACGCGATAAGGAATCAGCCCTTTTTTACCTGCAAAATATTCCACACATCGTTCACCGTAGTAAGCCCATCCAAGAACTGTTGAGTAAGCAAAAGAAATAATGCCGACAACCAGGATCACCGGACCAAGTACCGGAATCTGCTGAAATGCCAGAGTGGTAAGCACACCGCCATCTGTGATACTTCCCATATCAATGGAAGGATTTTTCATAATACTTGTGACGAGAACCAGACCTGTCATGAGACATACAACAACGGTATCCCAGAAAGTTCCGGTGCTGGAAACCAGTGCCTGACGTACAGGATTTCTCGTCTGGGCGGCAGCTGCTGCGATAGGGGCAGAACCCATACCTGACTCATTGGAAAAAAGGCCTCTGGCAATTCCGTACTGCATTGCCATCATAATACCGCGTCCAACCAGTCCGCCGGCAGCAGCTCCTGGGGTAAATGCCATCTTGCAAATCGTTTTTACTGCCGGAATAATAAAATCATAGTTGATTCCCAGAATGATCAGACATCCAAGTACATAAAAGAAAGCCATGAACGGAACCAGGCGTTCACATACGGTTGCGATTGATTTGATGCCGCCAAAGATAACAAGTGCTGTCAGTGCGGCAACTGCGATTCCGATAAAAACCGGAGAGATATTCAGATTCTCATTACATACAGTTGCAATTGCATTTACCTGAGTAGCACATCCGATTCCAAAGGAAGCGAAGCCGCCGAAGAATGCAAAAAGCAATGCCAGCCATTTCATATGTAACCCGCGTTCCAGTGCATACATGGCACCGCCCTGCATACGTCCGTCTTTCGTTTTCACACGGTATTTGACAGCGATAAGAGACTCGCTGTATTTCGTGGCGATTCCGAAAATGCCTGTCAGCCAGCACCAGAGAACAGCACCAGGACCACCCAGCGCGATAGCGGTTCCCACACCAATGATATTTCCGGTTCCAATTGTAGAAGCGAGAGCAGTGGTAAGTGCACCAAATTGACTGACTTCGCCTTCTGCCCCTGTATCTTTCGTGACAGATAATCGGATAGCTGTACCGATTTTTCTCTGGATCACACCTGTGCGGACTGTCATAAAAATATGAGTCCCGAGAAGCAGAAGAATCATCCACCATCCCCATACAAGACCATCCAGTTTGTTAATGAAATTTGCGACAGAATTAATCATAGGCTTCCTCTCCTTTTTATGAATTTATGTGAGTAAAGAAAAGAAGATACATCTTTGAACTTTAAAGATACCGTTTTATATAATAAAAAATTAATGTTATATAAAAAAAAGCATACATACACGATAGTTCATGTGATGTACGCCTTTGTACGGTTCGTCTTTTAGTTACACACATATACACAGATACAAATATCTGTCTGAAATTAAAGATTAATCTCAGTAGTTAAATGTAATTATACTGTAAAAAATATAAAATTGCAATAAATTTTCCATGCTCTTCCTTAGTATACGAAAACTTCCAGTGTATTATTCTTCTAGCTTCATATACTAGCATTGCAACACCAAAACAATCAAAAATGAAAACAACAACCAAGGAGGAAATTGATATGTCAAACACAAAATCTTCTAACCAGGCAGCTGTACCAGAAGCAAAAGGTGCGTTAGACCGTTTCAAATTCGAGGTTGCAAACGAATTAGGTGTACCGCTTACAGATGGATACAACGGTAACCTGACATCCAAACAGAACGGTTCAGTCGGCGGATATATGGTCAAGAAAATAGTATCGGAACAACCATTGAATTTTAGATTTATGTTTTATATCATGATTTAAGCGTCAAAAGCTCATACCTATTCAGCAGTTATCTTTTACAGATTCTTTTCATTTTCTGACAAAACGGGAACAGCGAATGCTGGAAAAATCATGGGCAAAATATTTTGCTGATGAGATATTCCCAAAGATCGGTGAAAAACCGTATGCTGAAAACGGAGATAAGCAGGGAGGTTGTTTACTTGTATCTGAAAATGAATTAGACAAAAGCAGGATGACATGGTAGAATATAACAGCCAATTTAATAGAAAATCAACCGAAACCATTTTGCTGGTTTTTATTTTTAATTTTGTGCCATTTAAACGATTTAAAGAATGAGAATATGTTGGATTTACTATATCATTTATATGAGCGTATTGTAAAATACAAATTGACATATTTTTCGGGGGGCTATAATAGAACTAAAGAAAGTAAATATTTTAGCAAAACAGATGAAAGTCTGTGACGCAAAGCTATAGGGCCTGTAAAATGGCAGCCAGTTGCATATGAAATAGCAAAGGGATACTATGGTTAATTAGTAGTAGTTTCTTTGCTTTTTATTATGGTTTAGCTTATCTGAATAGAGTAACAGAGAAAAGAAATAGAAAGATTAAGTAAAAAAGATAACGGAGATTAAAGATGATAAAAAAGGAGGCTGACAGGCAGAACTACAGTATCCTTGCAGGAGAAGGAGCTATTCTGCGGATTTTAAAAGAAATATTCCGATCATTGCTGTGACTGCCAATGCCTTTAAGAGTGATGAAGAATATTGTGCTGAAGCAGGAATGAATGCTCATCTTTCAAAGCCTTTTGATATAAATAAACTAATGGAAGTACTTACATCCCTGTTGGACTTAGAATATACGGAGGATAAAAATGTTCAATAAAGAAAAGCAAAGTGAAAATAATATCTTTTCACTGGATAATACAAAGTTAAATGAAAACTGTCAAAAAATCGTACAGGATGCAGTGAGCGAACTGAATATTGTTGGATTCATGACAGGATATTATGATGAAAATCTTACAATTACACAGGTCAGTTCACACATGTTGAGGAATCTGGGATATACGTTTGAAGAATTTCAAAAGAAAACATCAGGTTCTCTGAGAAATCTTTTATATGGAGAAAACCAGACCTTTCTTGAATACGACAGGTTCCAGCGCCTTCAAGGGTGTGGAGAAGGACAGATGCTGATGAGCGATGGCACACCTGTATTTGTCCGTATGTGCAAGAAAGATGCCATAGCAGATGATGGAAAGCAGGTATGGGTATTGTCTGTTCAGATTGACTGGATGCAGCAGAATCTGAAACTGATCAATAACGTGATTCATTCTGGGATGTGGCATTTTGATTGTGACAAAAGCGGAAATATTAAGGAAGTGTGCTGGAGTCATGAGTTTCGCACGATGCTTGGGTATCATGACATTCTTGATTTCCCAAATAAACTGGAATCGTGGTCAGATTTGTTACATCCAGAAGACAAGGAAGCAACACTTGCACTGTTAGAGCAAGCAATTCAAGACAAAACAGATAGTGTGAAATATGACTGTGAATACCGCTTGAAGATGAAAGATGGTTCCTATCAATGGTTCCGGGCAAATGCCGAGACAACCAGACGTCTGGACGGAACAGTACGTTTTATTGTCGGTACATTCATAAATATTGACAAGAGAAAGCAGAGCGAGATGAAAGCACAGAGAAATGAGGCATTTCATCGCGCCTATACAGAGGGAAATATCTGCGAGTATTATGTAAATCTAAAGGATAATTCTTTTGAGTCACTAAAAGTAGAGGATTCTCTTCTGGAGATTTTTGAAAAGAGCCATACATGGGATGAACTGATTCAGGCATACCTGGATAATTATGTTGTTGATGAGGACAAGGAAGCGGTTTCTCATTTTTACAACCGTAATTTTATTGTTGAAAAACTGAGTGAAGGTTCAAAAGAAATTAACCTTGAATGCAGAATACGGATACAAGGTGATGAACACTGGGTTCGTAATGTCCTTATGAGAGGAGAAGAAAATGACGGTTCACGCTATGCAATGATCTTCGTCCGGGATATTACAGAAGCCAGAAAAGAAATGGAAAACATATTGGAGCTGACACGTAAGAATGATGCGATGGATCTGCTTCTTCAGGGAACAATGCGTCTGGTCAATCGTTTTGCTATGTGCAATCTGGAAGATGATACTTATAAGTTTTATAGTCTGCACGGAAAAAAGCCACCATACGATGCTTACGGAACATATCATGACCTGATCAGGAGGATTGCATCCCGCTATAAAGTGGTGGCAAAGGATGAAACGATTGACAAAGTGATTTCAGCAGATCATATCCGTGGCATGATTAGAAGCATGGATGATATTTATAAGCTGGAATATTGTACGGAAGATGAAAAGCATTTTAAGAGCATGGCTTTCATTCCTTTGTCTTGGAAAGACGGAGTACTTGAAAAGGTGCTGTTGATCGCACAGGATACCACTCAGGAAAAACTTGCGGAGATAGAATCGAGGATTGCTTTGAAGGATGCTTATGAAGCGGCTAACAAGGCAAACAGGTCAAAGACAGAGTTTTTATCAAATATGTCTCATGATATTCGGACTCCGATGAATGCAATCGTTGGTATGACAGCCATTGCCGGAGCAAATATTGATCATCCGGATCGTGTGATTGATTGCCTTGGAAAAATAACCAAGTCGAGCCGTCATCTGCTTGGTTTGATTAATGAAGTACTGGATATGTCACGCATTGAAAATGGAAAGATCGAACTGACGGAAGAAGACTTTAATCTGGCTGAACTGGTAGATAACTTGATCGCAATGACACGTTCCGAGATTGAAGCTCACCATCATGATTTTGAAGTACGGCTCAACAAAATTGAACATGAATATGTAAGAGGAGACAGTTTAAGAGTACAACAGATATTTACTAATATTATGAGTAATGCCATCAAATATACCCCAGATGGCGGCAAGATACTGTTTTCTATTACGGAAAAGCCTACCACTTCCCTGGGACGCCGCTGAAAAACTGTTTTTTCATACTATATACAGTGTCTCAAAGTTGATTGATGTACTTTATTTTGTGCTAATTTATACGCAAAAAGGACTTTTTCAGTGGCCTTCCCTGGATATAGGATGCTATGAGTTTGTGATTCAAGACAACGGTATGGGAATGAGCGAGGAATTTCAAAAGGTTATGTTTGACCCGTTTACTCGTGAAGATGATAAACGCATCAGCGAAATCCAGGGAACCGGTTTGGGAATGGCAATCACAAGAAATATCGTCAATATGATGAATGGAAACATTAAGGTAGAAAGCAAGCTGGGAAAGGGAAGCAGATTTACCGTTACTATTTTCCTTCGTCTGCGGGATGAAAAGTCAGAGACTATTGATGAACTGGTCAACTTGCCCGTGCTGGTTGTGGATGATGATAAGATATGCTGTGAAGGAACAGTGGCTATTCTTAATGAGATTGGAATCGACGGAGAGTGGGTACTGTCAGGAAAAGAGGCAGTAGAGCGTGCAGTGAAACGTCATGAGAATGGCAATGATTATTTTGTATATATTATTGACTGGCAGATGCCGGGAATGGATGGAATTGAAACAACAAGGCAGATACGCCAAAAGATAGGACCTGATGTTTCTGTCATTGTTCTGACGTCCTATGATTATACAAAAATCGAAGAAGAAGCCAAAGCAGCAGGAGTAGATGAATTCATTTCAAAACCGTTGTTCCGCTCAAGACTTACCGCAGCACTGCAAAAAATAATCTCCGGAAAGCCGAGTCAGGATGCAAGAGATTACCTGAAAAATATCGCTGCAAGTGATTATACAGGAAAGAAAATCCTTTTGGTGGAAGATAATGAACTGAACAGAGAAGTTGCAGCTGAGATCATAGGTATGACAGGTGCTGAGATTGAAACGGCTGTAAATGGAAAAGAAGCTGTAGATAAGGTGGCAGATCATCCAAATGGATATTATGATTTGGTCTTTATGGATGTGCAGATGCCGATTATGAATGGGTATGAGGCGGCTACAGCTATCCGTTCCCTGCCTAAACACAAAGGTGAGCTGTTGCCAATCGTTGCAATGACGGCAAATGCATTTACGGAGGATGTGATACTTGCAAAGAGTGCAGGAATGAATGAACATATTGCGAAACCTCTTGATATGGAAAAATTGAACAGAATGTTGCACGAATGGATGTAAGCCACGATAATAAAAAAATCAATTTACAGATGAGTGATAATTAAGAGGAGAAGGAAATAATTATAAGTAGAGTGTATTCAAGATTGTTTAATAATCCACCAAGAAGCAGTAAGGAATGGAAACTGGAATACAATGCAAGAACTTCTGCTGAGCGTTCTAATAAACGCGAGAAATTAGATTTTAAAGCTCATATAATGACACTATATTGACGTGACACGAGTATGTGAGTATACTGTAAACCATGTGGAGGTTTTGCGTATGTCAGCAACAAATCTGAACATCCGAACGGATAAGGAAATCAAAAATCAGGCTGAGGAGATTTTTAATGAACTCGGTCTGAATATGACAACTGTGATCAATATGTTTCTGAGAACTGTGGTTCGAGAATACGGCATTCCATTTGAATTAAAACTGGACGTGCCGCAGGAAACAGCGGCAGAAGCATTTAGAGAGCAAGAAATTGTTGTCTGACCTTTCAGAATGTAAATCCTCGAATGAGGAAACAATTAAAGGATAAATCTGAAAAGCGAATCAGCTGATGGAAAAATGCACGCTCTGCAGATGCGGTATTTACATCAGTCCCTTCCACATATTTCTATGAAATAAAAAGTGGAGTCAAATTGAATGAAAACACAATCGGACAAGAAGTCAGTCAAAGACATTAAGGAGTTAAAGCAGAGATTTACTAAGCTTTCCATAGGTTTATTTGCAATTTTGACGCTTTCAATCATATTGTTGGCATCAGCATATACATATATTCTGCAAAAATCGTATACAGATATCGCCCTTGAAACGGAACTCAAACGTGATATGGAAAATGCGGATGTAATCCATAAATTGGTAAATGAAAAAATCGGAAGAGAAGAATTTGCCACGCTCCGCCATCAATCTGATGAAAATACAGAAATGTATCACGAGGTTTCCTCGTTTCTAAATGAAATTCGAACGCTGAATTCAACCAGATATTTATACACTGCCACCCGAAATGAAGAAAACAGGCTGATCTATGTGGTGGACGGTCTGGATCCCAACGCAGGAGATGTCAGACATCCGGGAGACTATATTGAGGATGAAATGATTCCGTATATTAACAAGGCTCTTTCAGGAGAAACGGTGTATTCGCAGAACATTGTTGATACGACATGGGGTCCTATTTTCACAGCCTGTTATCCTATAACGGGCGATTTAATGGGCGATTCGGATGAAATAGTTGGTTCTTTATGCATTGAAATGGATATGCAGTCTGTGAATGGGCTGGTAGAGCGAACAAGAAGAGCATCCGTTTATGTTGGAACTATGGCAGGATGTGTGCTGTTTTTGCTTTGTGCTGTCTGCTTTATCAGCTACAAAAGAAAAAGAGAAGATGAAATTGAACAGAAGCTTTTGTTGAGCGAGGCTGCGGAAAAAGCAGAGACCGCAAACAGAGCAAAATCATCCTTCTTACTTAACATGTCACATGATATTCGATCACCTATGAATGCTATTATCGGGTTTACGGACATTGCACTGAACCAGACAAATGTATCTGAAATTCACGATAGTCTGCAAAAGGTAAAAATAAGTTCAGAGCATCTGCTGTTGTTATTGAATAATGTACTGGATCTTAGCCGTATCGAGAACGGAAAGGTAAGCTTCTCACCTGAGCCGGAGGATTTGCCTGTACTAATAGATAATGTGATTGCTATCGTGGATGGACTCCTGCTGAATCGGGATTTAACATTTGAGATACATCGCAACATCCCTAAAGAACTTTATGTTCTGACGGATGCAACAAAAATTCGTGAGATATTGACGAATCTTCTGAGTAATGCGGTCAAGTTTACAAAAGATGGCGGAACGATTACTTTTGAAATTAGTATCAAACCGGGCATAGACGAACGGCATATTGTAGGCAGTTATGTGGTAAAAGACAATGGCATTGGTATGAGTGAAGAATTTCAGAAAAGGCTGTTTGAACCCTTTTCACAGGAGGATAACGGCGCACGAACACATTATGCCGGAACGGGGCTTGGAATGGCAATTTCCAGGCAATATGTAGAACTGATGGGCGGTACAATTACGGTTCACAGCAAGAAAGAGTGTGGTTCGTCTTTTACAGTAGAAATTCCTATGGAACTTGCAGACCCAAAACAGATACCTGAGCTGAATCTGATACAGGATGTCAGCCTTAATGGAGTAAAGGTTCTTCTCGCAGAAGATAATGAGCTGAATGCGGAATTGGCAATCACGCTGCTCGAAGAAGCAGGTATGCATGTAACTCGTGCAGTAGACGGACAGGACGCAGTGGCTTGTTTTGCCAACAATCCAGCAGACACATATGATGTGATTCTAATGGATGTCCTGATGCCTAAAATGAATGGGCATCAGGCGGCAAGGGCAATTCGTGCAATGAGCAAGGAGCGCCCAGACGCTGCGAAAATTCCAATCATCGCACAATCTGCAAATGCTTTCAAGGAAGATGTACAGGCATCCTTGGATTCTGGAATGAACGGACACATTTCAAAGCCATTCAATATAGATGCAGTGACCACTGCAATAAAACAAAATATAAAGAGATAGAAGATTGAGCAACAATCCGATAACTATCAGAGCATCGTTCAAGGTTTATTTGGACGGTGCTTTTTCTATACCCATTTTTCAGAGAGAAAGCAGAAGCTGACAGCGGCAGGCTATGATTATTCTGCGGTGCAGAAGCGTGTCAATGAACTGCTCAGATAACTGAATAAGTACACAGCAGCAATGCCCATCGAGGAGTTGATTCCTTGGTGGGCATTATTTTTTTGCCTTTCAGTTCTTAAAGCGTAACCTTTTGTCCTTTCACCAGTAGAGGGCAGACAACACGATACGCACCCTCGGAACGGAGGTCACAGGATGACAGAATCACAGAAACAACAGATCATATCCTTTCGCAGACAGGGCATCGGATATTTGAAAATAGCACAGGAACTTGGCATTTCGCAGAATACGGTAAAGTCATACTGCCGCAGGAACAATCTGACGAAACCAATTGAATAACTGCGCGTCGCATTCTCGTTACTTCAGTGATGAGTTAGACGCGCAATTTTTATAAAAAAAATCCAGAACAAATGTTTACTTAAAGAAATGCATATGGTATAATACAGACATGGAAAAAGATATATTTAATATAAATAAAAATCAGCTTTCATATGGTAGAGGATACGTATATTCTCTGCAGTATCATTTGGTCTGGTGTACGAAATACAGGAAGAAAGTATTAAAAGACGGAATCGACCTGGAATGCAAAAAGATGTTGCAGGATCTGGCAGAAGAGTATCGGTTTCAGATCCTGGCAATGGAAGTCATGCCGGATCATATCCACATGCTTGTGGATTGTCGGCCGCAGTTTTATATTTCAGATATGATCAAGATCATGAAAGGGAATCTTGCACGTCAGATGTTCCTTTTACATCCGGAGCTGAAAAAAGAACTGTGGGGAGGACATTTGTGGAACCCGTCTTATTGTGCCGTTACAGTCAGTGACCGGAGCCGTGAGCAGGTATCTGCCTATATCGAAGGACAGAAGGAAAAAGAAAAGAGGAAGCCCTGAGTACAGGGATCATTCCAGAAACGTTTGTTTTTGCGGGAAAGGTGGAAGAAGATGCGGACAGTATCCAGCTATGGTGTGGAGATACGAAAACAGAATATCCCGGTCCGTCAGACAATGGAGATCTATCGTCAGGCAGTCGGTTACCTGACAGAGATCTACGCACAGGTCTGGGAAGAACTGAGGAAGATCCCTGAGACAAAAAAGCGTTTTAATACCGCAGAGCATATGGTACACATGACGAAGAAAAACACAGCCCGGTTTGATTTTGACCTTCGTTTTCCGAAGATGCCGTCTTACCTCCGCAGGTCTGCGATCCAGCATGCGCTTGGAAGTGTATCTTCGTATGAGACCCGGCTGGGGCAGTGGAAAGAGACTGGAGTGCTGTCCGGAAGGCCGAAACTTACCTGCAGGAACCATGCCATGCCGGTCTTTTACCGGGATGTGATGTACCGCGAAGGAGCAGAAGGAAAAGATGAAGCATATCTGAAACTGTACGACGGGCATGACTGGAAATGGTTCCGTGTATATTTAAAACGTACTGATATGGAATATCTTCGCAGGAACTGGAAAGGAAAGAAGGCATCGGCTCCTGCGTTGGAAAAGAGACATCGCCGGTATTTTCTGCGTTTTTCCTATACAGAAGAAGTAACACTGACGAAAATACCGGTAAAAGAACAGATCATCTGCAGTGTGGATCTGGGGATCAATACCGATGCGGTCTGTACCATCATGCGCTCAGACGGAACTGTCCTGGGAAGAAGATTCATAGATCATCCCAGTGAAAAAGACCGGATGTACCGCACACTGGGACGGATCCGCAGATCCCAGAGGGAACATGGCTCTGCGCAGACACAGGGAAGATGGGCATATACGAAACGTCTGAACACAGAACTGGGTAAAAAGATTGCATGTGCGATTGTAAGATATGCGGAAGAAAACCATGCAGATGTGATCGTGTTCGAGTA
>OGSS01000503.1_pt1 | contig 39426 bp, 33 predicted proteins | sample 1553591 | NCBI WGS metagenome assembly OGSS01 (sample SAMEA2580061, study PRJEB22360) | human gut metagenome | biome: human gut; feature: human-associated habitat; material: faeces | place: Denmark | collected 2008/2010
ACAGCTGACGCCATCCACTACGAGAAGGCGCACCAGATGAACCAGCAGGTCAAGTCGGCGCTCATGTACCCGATGATCCTTGCGATTCTGGCGGTCGTGGTCGTTATCGTTATCGTAACCTTCGTGCTGCCGCAGTTCAGCGATCTGTTCTCTACAATGGATTCGCTGCCGGGCGTTACGCTGGCGCTGATGGCGTTTTCCAATTTTATGGTTACCAAATGGTATCTGATGATACTGGGTGTCGCGGCAGTGGTCATGGTTATCCGCACGCTGCTGCGCATTCCGGCCGTCCGGCTGGAAATGGACCGGCGCAAGCTCAAAATGCCGGTTTTCGGTCCGCTCAATCAGGTTATCTGCACGGCGCGGTTCGCACGAACCATCAGCAGCCTGTACTCGAGCGGTCTGCCGATCGTCACTGCGCTGCAGACCGCCCGTGATACCATCGGCAACGCCTACATCGTTTCGCAGTTCGATGATGTGCTCGTGCAGGTGCGTTCGGGCGTCAGCCTGTCCGCCGCCCTCGAGACCATAGACGGATTTCAGCGCAAGCTGTGCAGCAGCATTGCAGTTGGCGAGGAGACCGGACGACTGGACTCCATGCTGGATTCCATCGCGGATTCGATGGAGTACGATGCACAGCAGGCGAGCAAGCGCATGATGACCATTCTGGAGCCGCTGCTGATCGTGCTGATGGCGTTCGTGGTCGGCTTTATCATTATCGCAGTCATGTCGCCGATCATCGGCTCGTACAGTGCGATTGAGAGTTCGGGGAACGTATAATCTCGGAAACGTGTAAACCTCACAAAAAGGGGAGAAATGAGAATGAACACAACCGTTTTGGCGATACAGGAGGAGCAGGTGCTTGTCGCGGTCGGCAAGTCCGGCGCGAAGCCTTCCGTGCAGGCGCTTTACAGTGCCCCCGCACACGGCGGCGGCATGGAAAACTGGGAGAAGGCGATAGGCGCACTCTGGCAGCAGCACAGGCTGCCGACCCGCGGCATCACGCTCGTCCTGCCGGATGAGGCGGTTGCCACCAAGACTATCACCGCACCGAGCATGCCGGAAAACAAGCTGGAGGAGCTTGTGCGGCACGAAATGCGTCCGCTGGAGGATCAGCTTGCGGCGGCGGACTATGTGCCTCTCGGCACAGATGCCGAGGGCCGTCAGCAGCTGTTCTGCGCTGCCTGCCGCAAGGAAACGATGGAGGAATACCTTGCAATGACCGACCGGCTCGGCCTGCGCCTGCAGAGCGTTACCGTTACTATGGCAGGACGGCTCAAGCTCCTGCATGCCATACAGTCCATGCAGGGCAAGACCTGTATCTGGCTGTGCTTTGAGGGCAGCAGCGTGCTTTCGCTGCTGGTCGAGAACGGCGAGTACCGTTATTCCAGCCGCAGCCGTATTTTCAGTGAGCCGGGCACGGTGGATTTCGGCACTGAGATGACGCGGGATGTTTCCGGTACGATGCAGTTCCACACGGCAAGCCGCTCGGGCGGCACGCTGACCGATGTGTATTACGCCGGCTGCTCGGATGATGATTTCGAGGTGTGTCTGGCGGGTATCCGCGGTCTGGGTCTGAAAGTGAGCCGTCTGCCCGAATGCCGTGCGTTCCGCGCCCTGCCGAACGGCGAGCGGCTGAACGACTGGCTCGGCTGTGCCGAAACTTTGATTCGAACTGTGCTTCGTGCAAACAAGGAGCTGGATCTGCTCCGCAGCTATCGGCGTTTGTCCCGCGGCAGCAAAGGGCAGACCGGCCTGCTGCACAGCTTCTACACACCGATTGCGGTGTGCCTGGTGGTGTGCGCTGCGGTCTGGTGTGTGTTTCTGCAGATGAACAGCAGCCTGAGCCACAGGACCGACGACATCAACGACTGGCTGAACGATCCGACCGTGATCGAGCAGTACAACGAGGCTGCCGAAAAGCAGCAGCGCAATGACAATCTGGTGCAGGGACTGCAGCAGGTGCGCAATCTGACGGACGCGCTTGCCACCTATCCGCAGGTGGAAAGCGCCCTGATGAGCAAGATCGGCGCGGCAGGCGGCGCTCAGGTCAGCATGGTGCTGACCGGCTATAATGCGGCTACCGGCGCGCTGCAGTTCGATGCACAGAGCGGCAGCGTTATCGACATTCCGAGCTATGTGCTCAAGCTGCAGAAAACCGGCCTGTTCCGCAAGGTGGACTACACCGGCTATACCTATGAGGACGGCGTGTACGTCCTCAGCCTGAACTGTATCCTGCTGGGAGAGGAGGCAGCCGAATGAACATCGTTGTAACCGAACGTGATAAAAAGCTGCTCCGGCTGGTGGCCTGTCTGGCGATAATCGTCATTTTCGGCATGTATCTCATCCGTCCTGCGATGGAAAATCACGAAACGCTGCAGAACGAGTATGACGCCGCCGAACAGAAGCAGCAGGAATATCAGACGCAGATTGCCGCACTTGCGACGATTGACGACATTATCGCGCAGAATGAAGCCGCGCTGAACACGGCAAGCGAAAAATACTACAAGAGCGATCTGGAAACCCGTCAGATGGACGATATCATCACGGGTATCGCGCTCGAGAACGGGCTGTTTCCGCAGTCGCTGACGCTGATGGAAGCCGCTCCGGGTGCGGTCAGCGCGTATCTCGCCGAGCAGGAAGCTGCGCAGACGGACGGCAGTGCGGACACCTCGTCCGATGCGGAATCCGCCGATTCGACCGACGATACATCGGCAACGCTGATACAGCCGGTCAACTACGTTTATATCGGCACTGCGACTATCTCGGCGCAGGGCGCTGTAACCCAGTGGCTGAACTTCCTCGATGAGGTGGAGCACAGGTACAAGGGTCTGCGTGTGACTAATTTCAGTATTGCAGACTATGATTATGTGGCAAACAACACGCAGGCGGTCAGCACCAATCTGATCACCGGCACGCTGGAGATCTACATGTGTGTCAGCGACAAGGAGGCAGACGCATGAAAACCAATTTGCGTATCGGCGAAGTGCTGATGGAGCGCAATTACATCACGCAGGAGCAGATGGAGCAGGCGCTCGCCTACCAGAAGGAGCACCGTGAAAAGCGAGTCGGTCAGATCCTGATCGAGCTGGGCTTTGTCACCGAGACGCAGGTGCTCGAGGCACTGGCTGCCCGTCTGGGACTGGAAATTGTGAGCATCGGACAGATGCAGGTCGATCTGACCGCTGTCCGCATGATTCCGCGCGAGCTGGCGGAAAAGCAGAACCTGCTTGCGGTCGGCTTTGCGGACAAGAGCCTCGAGGTCGTGACGAACGATCCGCTCAACTACTTTGCCTTTGAGGAAGTGCGCCAGCTGACCGGCTGTCAGGTGGTCATCCGCCTGAGTGAAATGGGTCCGCTGCAGAGCGCAATCCGCTACTATTACGCCGAGGTCGGTGCACAGCAGGCGGCACAGACCGCCAACGAGGACTTTGCAGAGCGCAATGTGGAGATGCTGCAGGTCGAAGAGAGCGAAAGCGGCGATCCGGAAGCGCCGATCGTCAAGCTGCTCAACAGCCTGCTCGACCGTGCCATCAGCACCGGCGCGAGCGATGTGCATATCGAGCCGTTTGAGGGCAGCACACGCGTGCGCATGCGTATCGACGGCACGATCGTCGATTATGTAACGCTGCAGCGCAGTGTGCACCAGCCGCTGATCGCGCGAATCAAGATCATGGCGAACCTCGATATTGCCGAGCGCCGTCTGCCGCAGGACGGTCATTTTCGTATCCGTGTGGGACAGAGCGAGTACGTCAACATCCGTGTATCGCTGCTGCCGACCGTGTTCGGAGAAAAAGCTGTGCTGCGAATTCTGGCAACGGCGGGTCAGGTCGATCCCCCCAGCCACTTCGGCATGGATGACGAAAGCTATGCAAGGTTCCTGCCTATGCTGAACTCACCAAACGGCATTATTTATATCACCGGTCCTACCGGCTCGGGTAAGTCCACCACACTGTACATGGTGCTCGAGTATCTGTCGCACCGGCAGGTGAATATCTCCACGGTTGAGGATCCGGTGGAGAAGAACGTGCCGAGCATCAACCAGACGCAGGTCAATCCGGTTGCCGGACTGACGTTTGAGTCCGGTCTGCGCGCGCTGCTGCGTCAGGATCCGGATATCATCATGGTCGGGGAGACCCGTGACGGCGAAACCGCCGGTATTTCGGTTCGTGCGGCCATCACCGGTCATCTGGTGCTGAGTACGCTGCATACCAACGATGCGGTCTCGAGCATCGTCCGTCTGGCCGATATGGGCATCGACCACTATCTGATCGCAAATTCGCTGGTCGGTCTGGTCGCGCAGCGACTGATGCGCAAGGTGTGCCCGCACTGCGGCAGAGAGGTCGCAGTTACGCCGCAGGAGCAGGCGCTGCTCGGCAAGGATATCACGACCATCAAGCGCGGCACAGGCTGTACGCACTGCAACGGCACTGGCTACCGTGGCCGTATTGCCGTGCATGAGATCGTCACGATCGACCGCAATATCCGCCGCATGATCAGCCGCGGCGCCGAAACCGAGGAGATCGAGGCCTACGCGCGGGAACAGCAGGGCATGCGCAGCCTGAAGGAAAAGGGTCTGGAACTGGTAAAACAGGGTGTTACTACACCGGAGGAGCTGCTCAGGATCGCGTATTACGCATAACCGGAAACCGCTCTGTATCTTTTGATACAGAGCGGTTTTAACGATTATAAGCAGAATTACAGAACGAAATCCACATAAATGAACGTACGTTCACTGTTGACTGGCGCCCCGGAGCCGAAAACTTTTCCTTTACATGCTTATCTCAAGCGGGTATAATACCCATTGATGGATGGCATTCCGCAGAGCGGAAGCTATACCTTGTCACAACATGTTTTTCAAATTTTTCCGACAGTGATTTTACGTTGCGTCACACCACAGAAAGCGGGTGACAGCATGAACATTGGCATTGTTGGAGCAGGAAAAGTCGGCTTTTCCTTCGGCAGACTGCTTGCCGAAAAAGGCATGCGGATATCCGGCTATTACAGCCGCAATTCCGACAGCGCAAGAGAAGCCGCAGAATTTACAAATTCCGGACACTATACCGACCTGGGCAAACTCATCGAAGATAGTGACGCGATTTTCATCACCGTTCCGGATAATGCGATCACCGAGGTGTATCGGCAGGTCGCAGAATTTGAAATTCAGGACAAGTATATATGTCATTGCAGCGGCGCCTGCACAGCCGAGGAAGCCTTTCCGGGTATTCACGCGCAGGGAGCCTATGCAATATCCATTCATCTGCTATTTCCGATCAGCAGCAAGTATAACTGCTGGCGGGAGCTGGCAGGTGCTTTTTTTTGCGTCGAGGGTGACGCGCAGGCGGTCGAGGTCTTTGTACCGCTGCTGCGCGGACTGGGGCTGCAGGTGCAGATCATTTCGCCGGAGAGCAAGGCGCAGTACCACCTCAGCTGTGCACTGGCAAGCAACTTTATCTGCGCACTTGTGCAGCGCAGCGCCGAATTGCTGGGCGGCTGCGGATTCTCCCAAACAGACGCACTGCACGCGCTTGCGCCGCTCATGCGGAGCAATCTGGCGCATGTGATCGAGCACGGTGCCGTCTCAGCGCTGACCGGACCCATTGAGCGCGGTGACACGCAGACCGTGCAAAAGCATCTGTCGTGCCTGACGGAACGAGACGACCGGTAGCTTTACGCGCTGCTGGGACTCGAACAGGTCAAAATGGCACAGGAAAAACATCCTGAGCAGGATTACGGCACGCTTGCCGCCCTGCTGAATAGGGAAAAGGAGCAGAACGAATGAAGAACACAGTGAGCACATTTCTCTCGATGAAGCAAAACGGCGAACGCCTCACCGAGATTACCAGCTACGATTACACGACCGCCAAGCTGGTGGAAAAAGCGGGTATCAACGCCATTCTGGTGGGCGATTCGCTCGGCATGACCATGATGGGTTATGACACGACCCTGCCGGTTACGATGGAGGACATGATCCACCACAGTGCCTGCGTCGTGCGCGCGTGTGAGAACACCATGGTCATCATGGATATGCCGTTTATGAGCTATCAGGCGTCGGTTTCCGAAGCCGTGCGCAACGCAGGCCGACTGATGAAGGAGGCGCGCGGTCATGCGGTCAAGCTGGAGGGCGGCGCAGCCGTTGCCGAGCAGATTCGCGCGATTACAGACGCCGGTATTCCGGTGCAGGCACATATCGGCATGACGCCGCAGAGCGTCAACGTGTTCGGCGGCTTTAAGGTACAGGGCAAGGGCGAGGATGCGGCAAAGCGGCTGCTCGAGGATGCCTTCACCGTACAGGAGGCCGGTGCATTTTCGGTCGTGCTTGAGTGCGTACCGCCCAAGCTGGCGGCGCTCATCTCGAAAAAGCTGACCATCCCGACCATCGGCATCGGCGCGGGCGCAGGCTGTGACGGACAGGTGCTGGTCTATCAGGACATGCTCGGCATGAACATGGACTTCACGCCCAAGTTCGCCAGGCAGTTCGACAATATCGGTGAGCGCATGGTGGATGCGTTCCGCACTTACATGAACGAGGTGCAGAACGGCACGTTCCCGACCGAAAAGCAGAGCTTTGTCAAGTCTGACTGCAGCGATGAATATCTCGCCAAACTCGACGCAGAGAAGTTGTTTTCATAACCATTGCACACCGACTGAACGGTCTTTTGGTTGCTATGCTGCGTTGTTTTTCCTTGTAATCCGTCAGGATTGCTGTGAAAAAACGCCTTGCCTATCAACAAAAATCCTCGTTCATTCGGCGCACCCCAGCTATGAAAACAACTTCTAATTTTGAGAGAAACAGGAGTATATACAATGAAAATCGCAACAACCATCGCAGAAGTACGCGCACAGGTGCGCGAGTGGAAACAGCAGGGTCTGACCGTCGGTCTGGTGCCGACCATGGGCTATCTGCATGAAGGACACGCCAGTCTGGTCAAAACGTCCGTGCAGCAGTGCGACCGCACGGTAGCGTCCGTGTTCCTCAATCCGACCCAGTTCGGTCCGGGTGAGGATCTGGAGACCTATCCGCGTGATTTCGAGCACGACTGTGCGCTGCTGACCGAGTGCGGCTGTGACATGGTGTTCCATCCAGAGGTGTCCGAGATGTATCCGGACGGCTTTGCCACCTTTGTTGAGGTGCAGTCCGAAATGCCGCGTCAGCTGTGCGGCAAGACCCGTCCGATTCATTTCCGCGGCGTGTGCACGGTCGTTTCCAAGCTGTTCAACATCGTAACGCCGGATAAGGCGTTCTTCGGTCAGAAGGACGCACAGCAGCTGGCGATCATCCGCCGTATGGTGCTCGACCTGTCCATGGGCATTGAGATCGTCGGCTGCCCGATCATCCGTGAGGCAGACGGTCTGGCGAAGTCCTCGCGCAATACCTATCTGAGCGCAGAGGAGCGCAAGGCGGCGCTCGTGCTGTCGCGCGCTGTAAAGCTCGGTCAGGAGCTGGTCCAGAACGGCGAGAAAAACGCGGATGCAATCGTCAATGCCATGCGTGCTCTTATCGAGCAGGAGCCGCTCGCGCGTATTGATTACGTTTCCGCAGTGGACGGCCTGACCATGCTGCCGGTGCATGAGATCAACGGCGGCGAACTGATCGCTATGGCGGTCTATATCGGCAAAACGCGCCTGATCGACAACTTTTCGGTGGAGGGATAAGTCATGACAGTACAGATGCTCAAGGGTAAAATCCACCGTGCAACGGTCAAGCAGGCCGAGCTGAACTACGTCGGCTCGATCACGGTTGATGCCGATCTGCTGGATGCGGCCGGCATTTACGAATACGAGAAGGTTGCCATCGTGGATATTGAGAACGGCAGCCGCTTTGAGACCTATACCATCGCCGGTGAGCGCGGCAGCGGCATGATCTGCCTGAACGGCGCCGCAGCGCGCTGTGTCAGCGTCGGTGATAAGGTCATCCTGATGGCGTACGCGCAGCTGACGCCGGAGGAGGTCAGGAACGGCTATGCTCCGCAGGTCGTGTTCGTGGATGAGGAAAATAAGATCGTCCGCACCACCACCTATGAGAAGCATGGTCTGCTCAAGGATATGGCGTAATGAAAAAGGAGAACCCGGGGGGGGTTCTCCTTTTTCATTGGTACAGAGCTGAGGATTAGAGTGAAGAGAGGTAAGGTGAAACGCAGGCACAAGAAAATATTCGCAGGTGCCGTCTATCACAGCGACACTGTTGCGTCGCGCCTGCGGAGAGTAAACCGTATATGTAGCAGCAGGGTAGGCGAGAACTGCGTAGAGGTAGAGAAATGGGCGCACACTGTGCGCCCCTACGGAAGAAAAAATCCTTTGCCGTTTCTCTTTTCGAAGCGGTCGCCGGTCTCTGGTCTGCGCCAGACCACCAAATAAAAGGAAACTGGAGTCCCAAGAGGATAGTACTCATCTAATCCACGCACGGCGTGGGAACAAGGTTTAGTGGCCGACGGGCAAACCTTGATGTCTATCCTTTGGGAACCCCAGCTAAGGGTTAGCACCCATTCCTTATGCGTAAGTAAGCAGATTAACCCTGAACCGACTCCATCTCCGCCGCAGAGGACTTGTCTGCGTTCTCCCGGAACAGCAGACCGAAAATGCGGCGCACCAGCGGACCGGCTGCAAAGAACTGCCACAGCAGCGCCATCGGGAAGTTCATAACGGTGGTCTGTACCCAGATTGCAAAGAACTGTGCGTTATGGCTGTCCTTGAACAGCAGGGTGGCAAAGAAGCTCATGCACGGGCACATCAGCCATACGGATGCAGCCGAGATGGCAAGCATAATGCTGGTCTGGCTGGCTTCGCGCGGATTGACAAGGCGGAATGCAACCTTCATCGCCAGCTTGCCGACAAACACCAGCTCGAGCAGAATTGCGATAACAGTCATGATCGGCCACTCGTGGAATACCGCGAGGAATACCCAGTTCTGCATGGAACCGGTGTTCAGCACAATGTTGTACGCTACCATGCCGTATACCATGACAGAAGCCATGATAATGGTGTAAATAACGTCCTGAAATTTGTTTTTTGGCATTTTGTTTTCTCCTTTTTGTATATGTGAAATATTTTTTGATAACGAATAGAAATGCAGCTGAACGCAAAAAAATAGGACGAAGTAAACTTTCGTCTACTTCGTCCTATGGACTACTTCAACTACCATTAATTATAGGTATCATACCATATTTTATGGGCGTTCGTCAAGACTAACTTTGTTATTGACAAGACTGTTCCCTGGGTGTATACTGTGTCTGTAAATGAGACCCCCCTCCATCGGGGGAGGGGGTGAAGATAGGAGATGCGATATGAAACAACGGTTTCGGGTGGGCGGCATGAGCTGCGTGGCCTGCTCCGCCCATGTGGAGAAAAGCGTTTCGGCGGTGCCGGGTGTCAGCGGCGTGCAGGTAAATCTGCTCGCCGGCAGCATGGCGGTCGAGTACGACGAAAACGCGTGCGACGCACAGACGATTGTAAAGGCGGTCGAGTCCGGTGGCTACACGGCTGCGGTGGACGATGGCAGGCAGACATCGGCTCCGGCGCAAAGCCCGCAGGCGGACGAGGCGCTGAAGGAAATGAAGACCCGTATTATCGTTTCGGCGATTTTCATGCTTGTCCTGATGTACTTCTCAATGGGTGAGATGGTCGGGCTGCCGCTTCCGTCCTATGCGGCAGGCATGGACGGCATGTTCAATCTGGCGCTCACGGAGCTGCTCCTCACGCTGCCGATCGTCATTATCAATCGCCAATATTATATCAACGGCTTCAAAACGCTGCTGCACCGTGCCCCGACGATGGACGCACTCATTGCCGTCGGCTCGGGTGCGGCGCTTGTGTACGGCATTTATGCGCTGATTCAAATCGCGCTCGCGCCCACGCCTGAGGCAGCCCACAGCTTTATGCACGACCTGTATTTTGAATCCGCAGGCATGATTTTGACGCTGGTAACGCTCGGCAAGTTCTTTGAAGCGCGTGCCAAGCGCAAGACCGGCGAAGCTATTGCGGCACTGATGGACCTGCGTCCGCAGACCGCCGAGGTTATCCGTGGCGGTCAGACCATGCAGCTGCCGATTGAGCAGGTACAGGTTGGCGACCTCGTTATCGTGCGCGGCGGTCAGTCCGTGCCGGTTGACGGCAAGATTACCGAGGGCAGCGCCTATCTGGACGAAAGCGCCATCACCGGCGAGAGCATGCCGGTCGAAAAGCATGTCGGCGATACCGTGATCGGCGCAACCGTGTCCAAGAGCGGCTATGTTGTCATGAAGGCATTGCGTGTCGGCGACGATACGACCTTGAGCCAGATTATCCGTCTGGTAGAGGAGGCAGGCGCGTCCAAGGCGCCAATCGCCAAGCTGGCGGATAAGGTGGCAGGCGTGTTTGTGCCGGTCGTTATGGGTATTGCGCTCGTGACTGCAATCATCTGGCTGCTGGCCGGCGAAACGCCGAGCTTTGCGCTCACACGCGCGATTTCGGTGCTGGTTATCTCGTGCCCGTGCGCACTGGGACTGGCTACGCCGGTCGCTATCATGGTAGGCACAGGTGTCGGTGCAAAAAACGGCGTGCTGTTCCAGTCGGCAGAGGCGCTCGAGAATCTGCACAACGTAAACGCGGTCATCATGGATAAGACCGGTACCGTAACCGAAGGCCGTCCGGTCGTAACCGACGTAAAATCCTTCGGCGTGGAGTCCGGTGACCTGCTCTCGCTGGCGCTGTCACTCGAGAGCCGCAGTGACCATCCGCTGGCGGACGCCATCGCGCGCTATGCCCGCGAGAAGAACGCGCAGGAGCGTTCAGTCACTGACTTTGAGATGATAGAGGGACAGGGTATCCGCGCAACTGTGGACGGCGTGCCGTGCTTTGCGGGCAACCGCCGTATGCTGCTCGCCAACGGACTGGCGCTGTCCGGCTCGATGCAGAAGCTGGGTGACGAGTTCGCCGCAGCAGGCAAAACGCCGCTGTTCTTCGGGGCAAACCGTCAGATTGTCGGTATTTTTGCGGTCGCTGATGTGCTCAAGCCGACCAGTAAGGCGGCAGTTGAAACACTGCGCAGTATGCACATTGATGTAACGCTGCTCACCGGCGACAACCAGAAAACCGCGCAGTCCATCGCGTCCGAGCTGGGTGTGACCGATGTGATCGCTGAGGTGCTCCCGCAGGACAAGGAGCGTATCGTGCGCGAGAAGCAGGGCAAGGGCCGCAAGGTTGCCATGATTGGCGACGGCATCAACGATGCACCGGCGCTTGCGCGTGCCGATGTCGGCATTGCGATTGGTGCGGGCACGGACGTGGCTATCTCGTCTGCGGACGTTGTGCTGATGAAGAGCGACCTGATGGACGCGGTGGACGCCATCCGGCTGTCGCGCCGGACCATGCGCAACATTCGCCAGAACCTGTTCTGGGCGTTCTTCTACAACTGCATCGGCATTCCGATTGCGGCGGGTTTGCTGTGGGTACCGTTCGGCATCAAGCTCAGTCCGATGATTGGCGCGGCGGCAATGAGCCTGTCGTCCGTCTGCGTGGTCTCAAACGCGCTGCGCCTGCGCTTTTTCAGCGCAACACCGAGAAAAACGGCGGGGACGCCTGCTGTTTTGCCCGTAAGCGGCGAAAAGCCGCTTACGGCACATAAAAAGGAGGAAAATGTTATGGAAAAGACAATCAAGGTTGAGGGCATGATGTGTCAGCACTGCGTGGCACATGTCAAAAAGGCGCTCGAGGGTGCAGCAGCCGGCTGTAATGTTTCGGTCGATCTGGATGCAGGCAAGGCAGTCGTTTCGGGCAAAACGTTGCCGGAGGATGCTGTTCTGACCGCAGCCGTCACCGAGGCGGGCTATAAGGTGGTCGGCATCGAATGAAGGCAGATCGTAAAAAGGTCGAGCCGTTGCTCAGGACCGCGCGCGGGCAGATCGACGGCGTGCTCAAAATGATCGAGGACAACCGCTACTGCATGGATATTATGATGCAGCTGCAGGCGGTTGAATCGCTGGTGCATAAGGCGCAGAGAGAGGTTCTTCGCGGACACCTTTCCGGCTGCGTGCAGGATGCGTTTGAGACCGGAGATCAGAACGAACGCGAGCAGAAGATTGCAGAAATCATCAAGTTGCTGGATAAAGCGTAAGCGGAAGGACGTGCCTAAAGGCACGTCCTTCTTTTGTCTGAAAATTGAATATTTGTGTATGTTCATACAGTTCGCACAAAAATCACAAATGAATTTTGTGCGAAAATATGGAAAATAAAAGGAAACATTTCTGCTGAACTCTGCAATAATTTATGTGTAGCAGGAATTACCTGCTGCGCGGATGAACCAATCAGATTCCATGTGCCCGGAACCACCGGTTCATTCAGCTTAGACAACTTGATCTGTGCATCATGCGCCAAGGGCGTGTCTGTACAGAAAAAGGCACAGCCGGTGAAAGCTGGTGTCGCAAAGCCATGGGTCTACCCGGAGTAATTACTCCGTAGGACAGCCGGTTGCCGAACAGCAGAATTCACGCCTCCTTTGCGTCTGTATGCACGCAGAGGAGGTTTTTTGCATGAAAAAGAGAAATAACCGTTTTCTTGCCGGTACCCTCGCCGGATTGATGATGCTGACCATGCTGCCTGTTACCGCGCTTGCGGCGCAGGAAGGCGCGGACAGTGATGCTGCATCCGACACCTCGAATAATAATATTGTAAACGTGGTAAGCGACGGTGAAAACGGTCAGCAGGATGGGAATATAAATATTGCGGCAAACGGCGGCAACGAGAATGCACAGAAATTCGCTGACGACAGCAGCGATGACACCGAGAATGCACAGGAATCCGCTGACGACAGAAGCGGTGATACCGAGAATGTACAGGAATCCGCTGACGACAGAAGCGGCGGCAGTGCCGATACAGCCGCACCTGCTCCGCAGGAGAGCGAAAACAACGGCTCGGGCAGCAACGGTGAGCCGGCTCCGACTCCGCCTCCGGCGGTGGGATCGTTTGTTGCGAAGATTGTTACAGAGACTGGTATTCAGACGTATGATACTCTGGATGCAGCTATTGAAGCTGTACAGGGTGACGAAGTTATTGAGGTTGGCGAAGATTGCACGCTGACCGTTGGTACGATTGAAAAAGCTGTGGTTATTAACGGCAAGGGTCATACGATCAGCATTCCGGAGCAGGATACGGATAATCACGCACTTAAGATCAATGCTTCGCTGACGTTTAACAAAGCCAATGTAGTCTTTACAAATGAAAATGCAGAGTGGACTGTTACCATGAGTGGTAATGGCGTACTGACTCTGGATGAAGGCAGTACCTGCATTATAGAGAAACATGGTATTTATGCAGATAATTATGCCACCATCAATGTAAAGGGCGGCTCTAAACTGACAGTTCAGAACACTTCGTATACTGCATTGATGGTAGATAAAAAGTTTGCCAATTTGAATATTGAGGGAGATTCTGAAGTTATTGTTGATCGTGCAGAGAACAAGAATGGTGTTCCGAACGGAATTAACAACTTTAAGATTAAGGTCGTTGGATCCAGACTTACGGTCACAAATTGTGTGAAACAGGGACTTGTAAGATGTTGGCTGACGCTCGATGATTCTAATGCAGAGATTAGCGGCAATGGTATTGGTATTTGTGGTAACAATGGAACCGATGTTTTGATTATGAAAAACGGTTCCAATCTGACGATGGAGGATAATGGTACAGCAGGTATCTTCCTTTGGGGTGGTAAGGTTAAGGTAGAGGCTGGCAACACCCTTACCATTACTGGCACTGGCAAAGACATTAAGGAAATAACTGACAGTCGTTATGATGGCGCATTGGCAGTATATTATTACTACAATACCTATACGGCAGACGTTAATTTTGAAGATGGTGCAACGGTAAATCTGATTGATAATGACGTTTCTGCTATTAACAATGATGGCAAGGTATACATTGGAAACGGTACTACCATTATGAATAATGGCAGTAAAACTGTGTACGGTGGCGGTATTCAAAACCGCGGTGATATTACGATTGCGCCGAATGTTAAGCTGTATAACAACCATGCCAAGGTTGCTGGTGATGATATTTACAACACCACTGGTACATCGGCTAATGGTTTGACATCTTATACTGGCAGCATCACCTTTACACCTGTCGGTGACGGCTGGATTCTGGATGACTGCAGCGACCCGATCGTAGGCTGGTATCACGACGGCAAGGAAAAGCGCTGGAAGGGCGATGGTGAAGGCGATGCTTACTACGCTGATGAATACACGGTTAGCGAAGAAGCTGTTTCCGATGCACTGGCTCTCAAGGCTGCACACGGTCAGCTCTGCAGCGTAACCTACGAAGTAACCGGCGACATTCCGTCTGATGCAGGCGCAGTTCCGGCAGCAGCCAAGGTTAAGAAGGGCGGCAGCTACACCGTAGCACCGGTACAGACTACCTCGCAGAGCCGCTACACGTTCAGCGGCTGGCGAATCAACGGCGTTGGCGATGTTGTAACCGAGATCAAGGACATTCAGCAGGATGTCAAGCTGATCGGCGTATGGACCCGCAGATCGTCCGGCGGTGGCAGCAGCAAACCGACTGTTGACATTCCGGATGATGTACCGACCGGTCTGAACGGTGACGATCACTTTGCGTACATTGTCGGCTACCCGAACGGCAACGTTGAGCCGAACGGCAACATCACCCGCGCAGAAGTGGCAACCATCTTCTTCCGTCTGCTGACCGAGAAAGTCCGCACCGCAAATTCTACCCAGTCCAACAGCCTGTCCGATGTGACGCGCGGTCAGTGGTTTAACCATGCTGTCTCCACGCTGTCCTCGATGGGCATTGTAAAGGGTCATAACGATGGCACGTTCGCGCCGAATGCGCCGATTACCCGTGCGGAATTTGCCGCAATCGCCGCTCGCTTCGACGATAAGAACACGGATACGTCCTCGAAGTTCACGGATATCGCATCTCACTGGGCAAAGAATGAGATCGGTATCGCCGCAAACAAGGGCTGGATCAATGGCTATCCGGATGGTACGTTCCGTCCGAACCAGTATATCACCCGCGCAGAGGCGATGACGCTTGTCAACCGCGTACTCAACCGTCTGCCCGAGAACAGCAGCGATCTGCTCGACAGCATGATCAAGTGGCCGGATAATTCCGATGCTTCCGCATGGTACTATCTCGCTGTGCAGGAGGCTACCAACAGCCACGCATACTCGGATAAGAGCAAGGACGATAAGTACGAGAAGTGGACCACCATCCGCGACGCTCGTGACTGGACCGAGCTTGAAAAGTAAATTATTCGTTTCGGTAAACCGCGAACCACAGATGATATAGCAAGTATCGTTTTACCGGGCACAGCAGAGGCAGGAAAAATTGCTTTTCCTGCCTCTGCATTTTTTGTTTGGGATGGGATAGGGGCGTGGGCGGTCAATGGCACGCCCCTACGGTTTCGCGTGTGCCGGTCGTTTGATACGGTGCGCCGAGGTCGTACCCCAGGGCACCTTCTCTTGCCTTTCGGGCAATTCACCTTGTGTCGCGCCTGCGGAGAGAAAACCTCATGTGTAGCAGCAAGGAATCTGGCATTGCGTAGAGGTAAAGAAATGGGCGGACACATTGGTCCGCCCCTACGGTAGAAAAAATCCTTTGCCGTTCCTTTATAGTCTCAGTTTTGAAAATTTCGCCGTGCTTTCTAAGGGAAAGGGATGATTCACAAGAGGGTGGAAACCGCAGGTGTCTACCCTCTTGTGCCCCTGCCGGGTAGGCAAGATTCTGTTCGCTTCGCAAGCGAAAATTTCACGTTTTAAGACAGATTTATCGTTTTTGCACAATCTCATGCGGTCTCCCGCCCTCATACAGCTGCTGACGAATCGCAGCAAACATCCGCTCTGCCATATCCAGATACCGGCGGACCTCCAGCTCATCAATCTCAAACGGCAGGTCGGTTGGATACCGCGTCTCAATATATAAATCGTTGAGCGCCGCACTCTCGTCCAGATATTCGGAGAACGCCTTCGAGTCCAGCTGGATCGCCTGACGGCACAGGTACGTCAGGTTGTGTCCGTCAAAATGCCGTCCGGTGCGGAACAGCAGATAGCCTTTCAGCGCCTTTTCAATCGCCTGCTGGCAGTGGAACGCGATATTGTAATGATCGCCGCCGTAGGTCAGCAGCAGACGTGCGGCCTGCAGGTCGCACAGCGCCTTGTCCAGCCATTTGTAGTAAAAACAGCTGTCGGATGCACCTTTACGCCGTCTGGTCATAAATCACCTTGCCTTTCCGGGCGATCCATGCGGCATACGAGGTACTGTCCGTGCAAAGCTCCGCCCATTCCTCGGTGGTGTAAACGCTCAGACTGACGGGTACGGAAACCGTGATCGCCAGGTGCAGGTGTGTGCGCAGTGTGCGGCAGTTGGCGCTCTCCGGCACGATAACGCAAAGGCTGAACGCCTTGAGCTTGTCGGTTGCCATCGTACGCTTTTCCGCATACAGGATGATTTTGACCGGCTGGCACGCACCCAAAATGTCGCATACAGCCTGCTCGATCGCTTGCGTCATACCAATCCCTCCTTCGGGTCGGGCAGCGGCGAAAGCGTGGCAAGCGCCTCGAAGCGGGTTCTGCCATCGGCTTCACCGCGAATGTAACGTGCGCTGTCCGCCGTGCCGGTCAGCAGCGAAAGCGATTCGCCGCAGGCGGTTTCGGCGGTGTAGTTGACCTGCAGCTCGGAGACAAAACCCGGCTGCTTGTACAGGTCGAGCGCGTCCGAGATCAGCTCGACCGCACGCACGTTGTTGACATGATTGTTGACATCCAGATCCGAATAACGGACCTCGTGAACATGATGCAGGCGCACGTTGTCACACGACAGCTTGGGCAGCGGCGCAAACAGCTCTCCGCGGGAGGTGTGCAGGTACTGCTCGGCTTCGGGAAATGCGCTCGGACGCACAATGCGGTGAGTCTCCGGGTCGAGCGTTACCCACATAGACTGTGCGTCGCCAACCGGCTTGTTATCCACAAAGAACGAGAAACTGCGGTACCAGCTTGCACCCTTGATGCCCGGACACCACGTTTCGCACCGCAGCCGTTCATACGGCAGCAGCGGACGTGTCAGCCGCGCTTTCATGCGCGAGAGCACCCACACGATCCGCAGATCGAGCGGACCGATATGCAGCGCTTCTGCGTGGACGGTCGCTGCGTCCTGCATGATATTCCACAGGAAGGACGGCTTGGCAATACCGCGGTTGTCAATGTGGCTGTAATTCACCTCATATTCACGGGTGAGTAGATCGACCATGGGAATGCACCTCCGAAAAAATGTGCGGTCAGCGGAACAGGGAAACGATAAAGCGGGAAAGCATATCCAGCAGGGTAGCCTGCCGCTGTGCTTCCTCCTGGGTGATGGTGCCGGAATTGTCGGCATCCGGCTTGGTGACCGGCTTATCCTCCGCGTAGTGCGCGGTCAGGAAGGCCGGACATCCGTCGATGGACTCAAGAGAGGCATAGCTGAAAAATACCTCGCCCTGAATATCAATGCTGTCATCGAGCAGAGTAAGCTGACGATTGATTTCATCCGTGCCGTACCAGGTATCACCGGGCTGCGCTTCCGCCGAACGGTATGCGCCGATGCCGATGTACAGCGCTACATCGCTGGTGGAAACCGCCTTCTGCCACCACTTGACGAGCGTCTGGAAGTCAGCAGGCTCAAAGCCGATCGACCAGTACAGCTGCGGACAGATATAGTCTACTGTGCCGGCGTTGATCCACTGCAGGGAATCGCAGTACAGCTCGCTGTATGAGGACTGCCCCTGCGTGTTGCTGCCCTTGGAGTTTGCGCTCTTGTTTTCCCAGATACCGGCGGGACTGACACCGAACGAGAGGTTCTTATCCAACGTATGCAGTGTCTCATCCAGAGCAGCGATGAGTGTGTTGACGTTGTCGCGCCTCCAGTCACCGATCCTGCTGAAATCCTGACCGTAGCGCTCGTAAGTCGCCTCATCGGCAAAATCCGTACCCGGATAGAAATAGTCGTCCAGATGGATGCCGTCTACGTCGTAATTCTTGACGATCTCAGCCGCACCGTCTACGACAAGCTGCTGCACCGCCGGAATACCGGGATTGAAGTAGTAGTTATCGTTGTACTTGACTACCCACTCCGGGTGCTGCTTGGCCGGACTGGAATCCGGGATTGCGTTCCATTCGTCCTCGCCGTCAATCGTAATGCGGTATGGGTTGATCCACGCGTGCAGCTGCAGACCGCGCTCGTGCGCTGCGGTTACCCAGTAGCCGAGGACGTCAAAGCTGCCGTCCGGTGCCTGACCGGCCGTGCCGCTGACGTAGCGGCTCCACGGGAACAGCTCGGACGGATACAGCGCATCTGCGGAAGGCCGCACCTGCAGGAAGACCGTGTTCAGGCCCATTGCGGCAATATTGTCCAGCTCGGTATCGGCCTCGGCCTTGAGCTGGTCGGCGGTCATGCCCTGCTCGGAGGGAAAATCAATATTATGTACGGACGCGACCCAGACACCGCGCATATCGTCCTTTGCGGGCTGAGCGGCGTAAGCGCCCGGTACCATCAGCATGGTCAGCGCCAGCACGATGGATAGAATGCGTTTTTTCAGCATGAAGAATCTCCTTTTATCCGGAAGCTGCTTTCATAACCATTGCATACCCTGCTTGTGAAAGCAGCTTCGCCAATCTGTTACCCTATATTATACCACAACCGATCGGGAAATTTAAGTACATAATGTGAATTCTGGCAGACAGGTGCGTTGACAGAAAAGGCTTTTCATTGTATGCTGAAATACAGACAGGGCAATACCGCATAATTGAACAAGAGCGATTTGTGAGTAAATTTTGCGTACTGACAAGACGCGGTTTTACGGTAATATTTGATGTATTACTGTGAAATCTCGGCAGCGCGGACGGGACTCGCGCAAGGAACCGAAGCCAAAGTCAGGGCGTAAAATTTCCGCAAAGCGCCGCGGCAGCGCGACCGGAGCCTGCGCAAGAAGCCGCAGCTTTAATTGTGCAGTGTTGCCCTAAAGTAAGAAGGAGAGCAAATCCATGCAGAAAAAGGTTTTAGCGCTGCACGATCTGTCGGGTTTCGGACGTTCGTCGCTTGTGCCAATCATTGCAGCGATTTCGGCGGCAGGACACCAGTGCGTGCCGCTGCCGACCGCATATTTTTCCACGCACATGGCCATTCCCGGCTGGGAAACAGTCGATCTGACCGGCGTTATGCCGCGTGTTATCGACCAGTATGACCGGTTAGGGTTGCGGTTTGAGTCGGTGTACGCGGGCTTTCTCGGCTCAGCGGATCAGATCGACTGTGTGCGGGATGCTGTGCTGCGGTTGAAATCCGAAGACGGCACGGCGTTCATCGACCCGGTGATGGGCGATAACGGTGAGGTCTATGCTACCTATACACCCGAAATGTGCACGCGTATGCGCGAGTTGTGCGAAATTGCGGATATCATCACGCCGAATACGACCGAAGCGGCGATCCTGCTCGACCGCGACCCGGCCTCCGCACCGCAGAACGAAACGGAAGCGCAGGGGTGGCTGCCTGCACTCCCCAGCCGCTACGGCGCACAGGTTGTGCTGACCGGCCTGGATTACGAGCCTGGGAAGGTCGGCTCCGGCTGTCTGTCTGCGGATGGCGGCACCATCAGTCTGCACGAGAGGATCGCGCAGTATTACCCCGGCACCGGAGACCTGTTTGCGGCGGTCGTGCTCGGCGCACTGCTGAACGGCAGGGCGCTTGCCGATGCCTGCGCGCTCGCCGGTGAGTTCGTCAAGGACTGCATCGCCTACACCGCCGCGCAGCATACCGACCCTATGCATGGCGTGCAATTTGAGAAGCTGCTGCCGCGCCTTTTTTCTTGCCACGAGAACCGGACTGAGGTATAATATAGATAGATTCTCAGATATTCCCCGATAGGGGTGCGCTGTAAGAAAGGTGGTTTTTGTATGAAGCAGTCGATCCGCATCACCTCCCGTGTGAACAAACGGCTTTACGCGGACGCGATACCGGGGCATTTTGCCACGAATCATTCGCACATCAACTACTATATTGATATGTCCGAGATCAAGCACAGCATGGCAATGTCCAGAGAAGCTGCACGCAGCATTGCATACCAGTTCTCGTCCACCAGCATTGATACACTGCTGTGCATGGAAGGCACGGAGTACATCGGCGCGTATCTCGCCGGTGAGCTGTCGAGTGTGGGCATGGGCAATGTCAACAGCGGTAAGGATATTTATCTTGTCGAGCCGGACAGCAATGTCAACGGTCAGTTTGTGTTCTCGGATAACCTGCGCCATATGATCGAGCACCGCAATGTGCTTGTGCTGGTCAATTCCGCATCCACCGGTCAGACCTTCTCGCAGGCGAAGGAGTGCGTTGAGTATTACGGCGGCCGCGTCTCCGGCTTTGCGGCGTTGTTTTCCAATATCAGCGAGCTGAGCGGCAAAAAGGTCGTCAGCCTGTTCTCCGGCGCGGATTTTCCGCATTACCAGAACTTTGTGCGCGGCAAAGCCTGCCCGGACTGTGCCGCAGGCACTCCGCTGGATGCAATCGTCACCCCGAGAGGGTACAATAAGCTGTAACGGGCAAGAGGAAAGCGTGTGCTTTCCTCTTTTTTCGTGTGCAGAGATTCCACAAGGTAGGAGTTAGGAGTGAGAAGGTAGGAATTGACGAATAGGTGAAATTCGTAGGTGCCGTCCGTAACAACGCGCAAACGAGTTGCGCGACACTGCCATCCCCCAGGGGACCCTCTCTTGCCCTTTGGGCAATTCACCTTGTGTCGCGCTTGCGGAGAGTAGCCGATATGTGTAGCAGTAGGGTATCTGGCATTGCGTATAGGTTGAGTAATGGGCGCACACTGTGCGCCCCTACGGAAGAAAAAATCCTCTGCCGTTCCCCATTTTCGAAGCGGTCGCCGGTTTCTGGTCTGCGCCAGACTATCTAAAAAAGGAAACTGGAGTCCCAAGAGGATAGTACTCGTTTAATCCGCGCACGGCGCGGGAACAAGGTTTAGTGGCCTACGGGCAAACCTTGGTGTCTATCCTTTTGGATCTCCCAGCCGTCCGGACGGCACTCATTCTGAATCTGTTAGTGAACAACTCAATCCCTGATAACCGGAACTTTGAAAAATCAAAAGAGGAAGGCGAAAACCTTCCTCTTTCGTTTACTTTTTCAGAAATTCCGGCAGACGGCGGCGTGCCTCCAGACGATAAATCCGGTAGCCCTCCGCGGAGAACTTCTCCTCATACTCGGTCATGACATTGCCCTCAAAGTCCGAGTTATGCAGATCGAGCGAGATATTCTGAATCAGCCAGCCAAACTGGCAGATCTCCTGCAGACTCCACTCGAAAAAGCGCTGATTATCCGTCTTAAAGCACAGATCACCCTGCTGACGCAGGATTTCGTCATATACTTCCAGATACGCACGCCAGGTCAGGCGGCGCTTGCGCTGACGATTAGGCGGCCACGGATCGGAAAAATTCAGGTAAATGCGGTCTACCTCACCGGGCGCGAACACCTCGCGCAGCTCAGCCGCGTCGAAGGATACAAACCGCAGATTGGGCAGCGGCTGCTGCTGGCAGCGCTCGGCTGCCATGATGAGCGCACCTTCCTCGCGCTCGACCGCGATAAAATTCACATCCGGGTGCTGCTCGGCCATGCCGATGGCAAAACGGCCCTTGCCGCAGCCGATCTCCAGATGGATCGGATTGTCGTTGCCGAACAGAGCGCGCCACTTGCCGCGTTTTTCCTTCGGCTCGAACGCCATAACGTCCGCGCAGGCGGCAAATCGAACGTCCAAGTTTTTCTTTTTGCGCATTCTCATGCGTGATAAACCCCTTACATCAGTGTTATAGTACGGAAAACTGTCCTCAAACGGGACGAAAAAAGAGTAAGCTGCCGCAGAATACTCCGGTCTGCGGCACATCTTCTGCAATAATAGACATAATATTATACCACAGAGATATAGTATGACACAACCGTTATCTCAGCCAAATTTACAGAAAGACCACAACTTTCACAAAAAATATGCAAATTTGCAGATAGTTCTTGGTTAAATGCTACATCTGTGCTATAATAACAAAAGATCCACTGACAGAGGGAGAGAAGGATATGTTTAAGCGTTCCAGCGGCGTGCTTGCGCACGTCACTTCACTGCCTTCGCCGCACGGCGTGGGCACCATGGGCAAAACCGCCCGTGATTTTGTAGATTTTCTGGCGGCGGCGCATCAGACCTACTGGCAGGTGCTTCCGCTCGGTCATACCGGCTTCGGCGATTCGCCGTACCAGTGCTTTTCGGCAGCGGCAGGCAATCCGTATCTGATCGACATGGATCTGCTCGTGGAGGACGGTCTGCTCACTGCGGATGAGGTCTGTCAGGGCGATTTTGATGCTTCGCCGGATACCGCGGATTTTGAGCAGCTGGCCGATACCCGCTGGCCGCTGTTCCGCAAGGCATACAGCCGCGTAACACCGGAAATGCGCGAGGAAATCGCCGCCTTCACCGAGAAGAACAGCGAATGGCTGCCGGATTACGCGCTGTTCATGGCGCTCAAGGAGGAGAAATACCATCACATGCCGGTCTACATGTGGCCGGACAAGGATGTGCGCGACCGCAAGCCTGCAGCACTCGAAAAAGTGACCGCAGAGCTGCGTGACGAGGTAGATTTCCGTATTTTTCTGCAGTATATTTTCTTCAAGCAGTGGACGGTACTGCGCGAGTATGCCAACGAAAAAGGCATTCAGATCATCGGTGACATCCCGATTTACGTTTCCGCCGACTCGTCCGATGTATGGACACACCCCAAGCTGTTCAAGCTGAAGCCCGACCGCAGCCCCAAGCTGGTGGCAGGCGTACCGCCCGATTACTATTCTGCAACCGGTCAGCTGTGGGGCAACCCCGTGTACAACTGGGCAGCGCACAAGGCGGAAAACTACGCGTGGTGGATCTGGCGCATGAAGAGCAACATGGCGCTGTTCGACGTGGTACGTCTCGACCATTTTCGCGGTTTTGCCGCTTACTGGGAGGTCGGCGCGGACGAGGAGACCGCCATCAACGGCAAGTGGCGCAAGGGTCCCGGCATGGAGCTGTTTAACGCCATCGAGAAGGCGCTCGGTCCGGTGCCGCTCATCGCGGAGGATCTCGGCGTGCAGACCGATGAGGTCAAGAAGCTGCTCGAGGAAAGCGGTTTCCCGGGCATGCGCGTGCTGATTTTCGGCTTTACGCCGGATTACGACAACGAGCACCTGCCGCACAACTATAAGCCGAACAGCATCGTCTATACCTCGACGCACGATTCGCAGACCGTGTGCGAGCAGATCATGGACATCTGCTCCGAGCCGGAAAAGCAGTTTGCATACCGCTATCTGCGTACCTCGCACGCCGAGACCATGGGCTGGAGTGCCATCAAGTGCGTATGGGCGTCCTCGGCGAACATCGCTATGACGACCCTGCAGGATCTGCTCTCGCTCGGTGCGGATTCCCGTATGAATACGCCTGCCACCATCGGCGGCAAAAACTGGCGCTGGCGCGTGCGCGCGGAAGCGCTCAACCCGACGGTTTCGTCCATGCTCGGTGAAATTACCAAGACGTATATGCGCGGGTAAGAAAATGTGCTATAATGATACCGCATCACGGGATTCTGTGGTGCGGTATTCTATTTTCACGGACAAGAAAAGGACGAATATGTATGAAAATGACAACTGCCATTTTTGATTTAGACGGTACGCTGCTCAACACACTCGGTGATCTGTGTGACAGCGTGACCTATGCCGTGGAGAAGCACGGCTTTCCGCCGGTGAGCATGGAGCAGACGCGCATCCGCATCGGCAACGGCGTACGCAAGCTGGTCGAGCGCAGCATTCCCGAAGAGAGCCGCACGGACGAGATGATCGACACCTGTCTGGCGGATTTCCGCGCGTTCTACGGCGAGCACATGATGAATCGCACGCATCCGTATGAGGGCATTGTTTCAGTGCTCGAAACGCTCAAGGAGAACGGCGTGACGGTCGGTGTGCTGTCGAACAAGTACGATTCCGCCGCGAAAGCGCTGATTGAGCACTATTTCGGCGATCTGGTGTGCATTACCTATGGCGAACGCCCGAATATCCCGCGCAAGCCGGATCCGACAAGCGTGCTGCAGCTGCTGGACGAGCTGGGCGGCGATAAGGAAACGACCCTCTACATCGGCGACAGCGCGACCGATATGCAGACCGCAGTAAACGCAGGACTGACCGCCATCGGTGTTGCCTGGGGATTTCGCTCGGCGGAGGAGCTGCGTGCATCCGGTGCGGACGCGCTTGCGTATGAGCCGAGTGATCTGCTGCCGCTGTTCGAGTATGGCGTGCCCGATGTGAGCAAAGCGGAGAAGGCTCTGACCGGCTACGGCTTCGGTTTTCACTATTTTGCAACAAAAGACGAGGCGGTTTCCTACCTGAGAGACACCTGTGCAGGCAAATCCGTGTCGATGGGCGGCTCAATGACGATGAAGCAGCTTGGTTTTCCGGAGAACTTTGCGGACAGCACGTACGTGCACTGGCATTGGATTGACAAGGGCGTGTACTGCCAGACGCCGGACGTTTACCTGTCTTCAGCGAACGGACTGAGCGAGACCGGCGAGATCGTCAACATCGACGGCAAGTGCAACCGCGTGGCGGCCACGCTGTTCGGACCGAAGCGCTGTATTTTCGTGTGCGGTGTGAACAAGCTGCGTCCCGACCTGCAGAGCGCCCTCGAGCGGGCAAGAAATATTGCCGCTCCGCTCAATGCCAAGCGGCTGAATAAAAAAACACCGTGTGCGGTTGACGGCAGGTGTCACAACTGTAAAAGCCCGGAGCGTATCTGCCGCGCCATGGTCATTCATATGGGCGTGCCGAGCGGATTTGAAAGCTGTGAGGTCGTGCTCATCGGCGAAAAACTGGGATATTAACAAAAACCCGTGTATTTCTTGTGAAATACACGGGTTTAGTTTATCGAAAAAGTTGAAATTTAATTTAATCACGCGACAGCGCGCATAAAATAGAATTTGCTGTGCAAATTCGTAAAAAGCCGGAGCATGTATCTGGCTTTTTACACTTTTAGAGGGAGAAAGTTTCTGCATAGGAACTTTCGGACGACTTTGGAACGGCCTGCGGTCCGTTCCTGCTTGTCGCGAAACTGTAGTTTCGCGACAGCCGCAACCCGTGTATCTCTTGTGAAATACACGGGTTTTTGTTAAATGAGCACCTCAAACACCCATACCATCAGCGGCATGGTGAGAATGGAGAACAGCGTTGTGAGCACATACAGTGCACTGGAATACTCAGCATCGCGGTCGTAAAGCTGCGCCATCGAAGTAACCGTAGCGCACGCAGGCGTGATGCACGCGAGATACACGGTCAGCATAATGCTGTGTCCATCCGGAATCCAGCCTGCCGCACCGATGACGCGAAGCAGCAGCACCGTGATAATCGGGCAGATAATCAGCCGCAGCAGCACAGGAACATAATGCCGACGGCGCATAAACAGCTGGCGGAGCGGCGTGTCCGCAATAACGATACCGGCCAGCAGCATGCCGATCGGGCCGACCATCGCGCCGAGCTGAGAAAACAAATCGTTCACCAGACCGGGCAGCGGCAGCCGCAGGATGAACAGTGCACCGCCGATCAAAATGGCGATGATATTGACATTGCCGATGATCTTTTTCCACTCAAAGCCGCGCGTACCGCAGAGCAGACTGCGGCAGTGCGTCCACAGGAGAACCTGCTGTACGACGAGGAACGCACAGGAATAGATCACATAATCCTCGCCAAGCAGTGCCCGCACCAGCGGAATGACCAGAATGCCCGCATTCGTGTAGATGATGCAGGTGCGCTCAATCACATCCAGCCGCAGCGGACGGCGCAGCAGCCGCGCCAGCAGAAGAAGCAGCGCGTGCAGCGCAATCGCCAGCGCAAAGGCGTACAGCAATCCGGTAACAACGGTAGGAGAGTAATCCACCTGAAAGGCGTTGATGATGACGCACGGCATGACCGCATACACCATCACGACCGACAGCACGCGGCTGTCCGCACTTTTGAGCAGCCGGGCCTTGACGAGCACGCAGCCGATCAGAAGAATGAGAAACAGCTCGGCAATCTGCTGCGCTAAAATAAGACTGATTTGCATAATATCACTTTCACAGCAAAAAAGAAGAGGGAAAAGTGGAGAGCATACCGCAGACGGTGTTCTCTCCACTCTTCATTTGAATTGTATTTAGGGCAATACCGCCGCAGCTTTAATTGTGCGGTGTTGCCTTAGAACAGACCGGTGATCTTACCGGTGCTGTCTACGTCGATCTTCTCTGCAGCCGGAACCTTGGGCAGACCGGGCATGGTCATGATCGAGCCGGTCTCTACAACAACAAAGCCTGCACCGGCAGCCAGACGAGCGGTGCGCACGTTGACAACAAACTCGGTCGGGCGGCCGAGCAGCGATGCGTCATCGGAGAGCGAATACTGCGTCTTTGCAACGCAGACCGGCAGGTTGCCGTAGCCCATCTCGGTGATGTTTGCCAGCTCCTTCTTTGCGGCAGGCGCGATGGTTACGCCGAGTGCACCGTAAATCTCCTTGGCGATCTTGCGGATCTTGTCCTCGAGCGGGAGCGAATCCTCGTACAGCATGTGGAAGTCGGCCTTGCTCTCGTCAAGCACAGCCAGAACTTCGTCAGCCAGCGCCTGACCGCCTTCGCCGCCCTTGGCAAATACCTCGGAGAGTGCTACGCGCACACCGCGCTCGGCACAGTGCTCGCGGATGAAATCCATCTCCTCATCGGTATCGGTCGGGAATGCGTTGACGGCAACAACGACCGGTACGCCGAACTTCTTCATGTTATCCAGATGCGCATCCAGATTGCAGATACCGTGCTTCAGCGCATCCATGTTCGGCTGGTTGAGATCAGCCTTGGCTACACCGCCGTTGTACTTGAGCGCGCGGACGGTTGCAACCAGTACGATGCAGTCCGGAGCCAGACCGGCCTTGCGGCACTTGATGTCCATGAATTTCTCTGCGCCGAGGTCAGCGCCGAAGCCTGCCTCTGTGATGGCAATATCACCCAGCTTGAGCGCCAGCTTGGTTGCCTGCACGCTGTTGCAGCCGTGCGCGATATTGGCGAACGGACCGCCGTGCATCAGGCAGGGCGTGCCCTCGAGCGTCTGAACCAGGTTGGGCTTGATGGCATCCTTCATCAGTGCCGTCATGGCGCCCTCTGCATGCAGGTCGCGGGCGTAGATCGGCTTGCCGGCGTAGCTGTATGCCACCAGAATATCGCCGAAACGCTTTTTCAGGTCGTCCAGATCAGCGGCCAGACACAGGATAGCCATAACCTCGGATGCTACGGTGATCATGAAGTGATCCTCGCGCGGCACACCGTTCACCTTGCCGCCCAGACCGATGGTGATGTTGCGGAGAGCACGGTCGTTCATGTCCATTACACGGGTGAACACAATACGGCGCGGATCAATGTTCAGCAGATTGCCCTGCTGCATGTGGTTGTCCAGCATGGCGCACAGCAGGTTGTTTGCCGCTGTGATGGCGTGCATATCGCCGGTAAAGTGCAGGTTGATGTCCTCCATCGGCACGACCTGCGCGTAGCCGCCGCCTGCCGCGCCGCCCTTGATGCCGAATACCGGACCGAGAGACGGCTCACGCAGTGCGATAATAGCGTTTTTGCCCTGTTTGCACAGTGCCTGCCCCAGACCGACCGAGGTCGTGGTCTTGCCCTCACCGGCAGGCGTCGGGTTGATGGCGGTAACGAGGACCAGCTTGCCGTTTTCCTTGTCCTTCACCTTGGTCCACACGTCTGCGGACAGCTTTGCCTTGTACTTGCCGTACAGCTCCAGATCGTTGGCATCCAGACCGGCAGCAGCGGCGACCTCGGTGATCGGGCGCATCTGACAGCCCTGTGCGATTTCAATATCGGATAACATGAAATTCCTCCTCTATTTTGCAGCGGGTAACATAATATATTCATTATATCAATACTTCGTCCGGTTTTCCATACAAGCAAGCGAAAAATTTGCCGAAATTGTTACTCGCAAAGCGGGGTGTGTTGTGGTATCATATAGAAATGTAATTGAGAATGGAAAATGAATAATGAAAATGAGTGTGGCAGTGCAGAGCACTGCAATTTAATTCCGCCGCTTTGCGGTGATACCTTGATTTCCGATTCTCAGTTCTCAATTCTCAATTTTCCATTTTGAAAGGGAGGGGTTTGATGGATACTGCTCGTTCCATTGTACACTCTGTTACGCATTATATCAAAAACACCGACCTGTATCTGATGCTGCTGGGACTGGTCTGCTCGATCTACGGCATGCTCCTCATTTACTCGGCAACGCTCAACCCGGTGATGGCGCTGGACGGCTCGACGAAAAACCTGTATGTACAGGGTGCCGCGATCATTCTCGGTCTGGCGGCGTTTGTCGCGCTCAGTCTGATTGACTTGGAAAATCTGGGCGACCTATGGAAAATATTCGTGATCGGCAATATTCTGCTGCAGTTTCTGCTGTTTACGCCGCTCGGCACCGAGGTCAACGGCCAGCGTGCATGGCTCAATCTGGGCGTGACAAGCCTGCAGCCGGGTGAGCTTGGCAAGCTGATCTTCATCTTCACGATTGCCGCGCACATGACCGAAATACAGGATCATATCACCGAATGGCGCGGACTGGTTTCGGTCGGTCTGCACACGCTGGTAATGATGGGGGCGGTCGTGCTCTCGTCGGGCGACACCGGCATGGCAATCCAGTACCTGATGATCGCGGTTATCATGCTGTTCTCGGCCGGTCTGCCGCTCAAGTGGCTGGGCATTGCTGCCGGAGTCGGTATCGCAAGCGTGCCGATCCTGTGGAATTATGTGCTCAAGGATTACCAGAAAACGCGAATCCTCGTACTGTTTGACCCGTCCATTGACGTGGAGCAGTCCCGACAGGCGACCTACGGCAAGATCGCCATCGGCTCGGGGCAGTTTACCGGTCAAGGCTGGACCAACGGCACGATGACCCAGATGCAGTATGTGCCGGAGAACCAGACCGACTATATTTTCTCGGTAGCCGGCGAGGAACTGGGCTTCCTCGGCTGTCTGCTCATCATCATCCTGCTGATGGCGCTGATCATCCGCCTGTTTTATGTGGCGTACCGCGCCTCCACGCCGTTTTCGGCGCTGATTGCGGTCGGTGTAGGCGGCATGCTGCTGTTCCAGACCTTTATGAATATCTTTATGAATGTCGGTCTGCTGCCTGTCATGGGCCTGACGCTGCCGTTCTTCTCCTACGGCGGTACGTCCATCGTTACCATGTTCGCCGCGCTCGGCATCGCCGCAGGCGTCAGAATGCGGGAAAAGCCAAGCTGGCTGCAAAACTGATATGGGCATCCCGCCTTGCGCATACATTGAAAATGACAGAAGGGATTTTGCAAAATGACCAGACAACAAGCATGGGAGCTTCTTCGCAGGTACAACGCGGAGCCGTTCCATTTACGACATGCGCTGACGGTTGAGGGCGTCATGCGCTGTTTTGCGGAGCAGCGCGGTTATGACCCGGAATTCTGGGGCATTGTCGGCCTGCTGCACGACATTGATTTCGAGCAGTGGCCAGAGCAGCACTGTGTCAAGGCGCCCGAGCTGCTGCGCGAGGGCGGTGCAGAGGAGAGCATTATCCACGCGGTATGCAGCCACGGCTGGGCAATTTGCGTGGATATCAAGCCGGAGCACGAGATGGAAAAGCTGCTGTATGCAGCCGATGAGCTGACCGGGCTGATCGGTGCGGCGGCGCTCATGCGCCCGTCCAAGAGCGTGCAGGACATGGAGCTCAAGAGCCTGAAGAAGAAATACAAGGATAAAAAGTTCGCGGCAGGCTGCTCGCGTGAGGTTATCGAGCGCGGCGCGGAGCTGTGTGGACTGACGCTCGAGGAGCTGTGGCAGCAGACACTGGATGCCATGCGCTCCTGCGAGGATTCCATCAACAGGCAGATGGAAGAGATTTAACGAAATATTGTACTTATATGGAATAACCGGGGCATTTGTAATATTACAAATGCCCCGGTTTCGTCATATTTCGTTGAAATGTGCCATGTTTTGTGGTAAAATACCATCAAGAATGCCCGCAGCGGGCATGCAGGAAAGCAACCCACCGGCGAAACAGCATGGAGGTTCAAGAATGCGTTTCAAACGAATGATCGCGGCATTGCTTAGTGCGGCGATATATATGACAGCGGGTGCGGCAGCCGCAGAATTGCCGCAGGATGCTGCGGAGGCAGAGACCACAGCCGTCACGACCGAGACTGTCGCCGAGCGGGATCTGACACAGGATCTGCCGCAGGCGAGAGCAGTCGTCAGCGCGGCAAAGACCACGCACGCGTTTCAGCTCAACGGCAAGGCGGTGACCAATCCGCAGGCGTACTTAATTAACAAGTATAATTATTTCAAGCTGCGCGATGTAGCGTATCTGCTGCGCAACAGCACCGCAGAGTTTGAGGTAGGCTGGGAGAAGTCCACCAACGTTATCACCCTGACGACCGGCAAGAACTACACCGCGGTCGGCGGAGAGCTGAACACGAAGGCACTGTCCAGCGCGGCAGGCAAACCCACCACGGCTATCGTCAAGGTGAACGGCAAAAAGGTTTCGTTCGACGGTTACATCATCAACGGAAACAACTACTACAAGATAGCCGATATGGCGGCCGCACTCGGCTTTACGGCGGATTATGACGTACCCAGCCGCACGGTTTCGCTCAAAACACCGACGCCTGCACCGACTCCGGCTTCGTTCACGACCGGTGTGTACCGCGTCAATGTCCATTCGGCGCTGACCGTGCGCAGCGGTCCGGGAACCGGCTATTCTGAGCTGGGCGAGTACGCAAAGGACGCACTGGTTATCGTGGACAAGCTGTCGAACGGCTGGGCGCACCTGCTGGACAGCGCAGGCGGCAGCGGCCGTTACTGCAGCGCGGACTATCTGGTGCGCGTAAGGGATTACAATGCGGCGGTCGATAAGCAGACCGAGCCGACTGTCTCCCAGCCGAGCATACCTTCGACACCGAGTACACCGGTGACTCCTGACGAGCCGACAACGCCGGACACGCCCGCCGAGACATTTACAAGCGGCGTGTACCGTGTAACCGTGGATTCTGAGCTGTCTGTTCGCTCAAGCCCGAGCACCTCCGGCACGCTGGTCGGCGTGCTGAAAAACGGCGCGGAAATCGCGGTTGACAGCATCAGCAACGGCTGGGCGCATATTATGGATAACTCTTCGGGCAGCGGCCGCTATTGCAGTGCGGCTTACCTGACGCGCATGCGCGACTACGTCAGCGGCGACGAGGATAACGATCCGATACAGCCGCCGCGCACCTCGCACATTGACGGCTTGAAGACGGTCATTATCGACCCGGGTCACGGCGGCAGCGATGTCGGCGCGAACAACGGCGGTTCGCTCGATGAGAAGCACGTCAATCTGTATGTGGCGCAGTACCTCAAGCAGTACCTTGAGGCAGCCGGTGCAAAGGTTATCATGGTGCGCGATACCCTTGAGGAAGGCAGCGAGCTGACGCTGCGCGGCGCTGTTATGGAACAGTATGCGTCCTCGGCGGACCTGTTCTTTAGTATCCACCACAATGCAGCCAACACCACTGCACGCGGCGCGGAGATCCTGGCGCAGATTTCGGACAAGAACGGCGGACCGACCAAAATTCTGGCGCAGGCGCTGCTCGACGAGTACGAAAAGCTGGGTGTTCCGATTCGCCAGATCGTGTTCCGCGAGGGCAGTCACGGCGATTATTATTACACCAACCGTGCAGCAGCGGCGCTGAATATTCCGGCGCTGACGAGTGAATTCTGTTTCATTGATAACGAGGAGGATCAGAAGTTTATCGACAGTGAGGAGGACTGGCAGAAGCAGGCGCGTGCACAGTGCAATGCGATCCTGTATTATTTCACACAGGTGCAGTATTAAGACAATACCGCGTCGTTTATGGCGCGGTTTGCTTTGAAAAAGGAGATATTTGTTATGACAGAACGGGCAAAACTGGCACAGGATTTTCACGATCAGGGCTATAACTGCGCACAGGCGGTGGCCTGCGCGTACTGCGATCTGGTTGGTCTGGATAAGGAGACCGCCTATAAAATGTCGGAAGGCTTCGGCTTCGGCATGGGCTGCATGGAGATGTGCGGCGCGCTGAGCGGTGCGTTCATGCTCGCGGGCATGAAGAACAGCGCAGGAGCGGATAAGCCGGGCACGACCAAGGGTCAGACTTATAAGGTCACGAAAATGCTCAAGGAGAAGTTCGAGCAGAAGAACGGCGCGTATCTGTGCCGCGACCTCAAGGGCGTAGCCGACGGCAATGTACGGCGCTCCTGCCCGGGCTGCATTGAGGATGCGTGTGAGTTGATTGAGGAATACCTCACGAAATAAAAAGAAAATCCCTTTCTCGACTGAGAAAGGGATTTTTTTTGTGCAATTCGGAAGGGCAGCGGCGGGATGCCTCATCCCGCCGTTCCGCAGAGAATCTGCACGATAACAAATCAAAACTTACAGATTAAACACAATGCCGCATACCGCGCCGATCAGGATAAACACGATCGGATGCAGCTTTTTGAGCTTCCAGATACCGAGCGACAGCACGAGGAAAATAATTATCGCCGGAACATTGATGACTGAGCCGAGGCTTGCGATACCTGACCAGTTTTCCGTATGCAGCAGGGAAGCGGCGAACACCTCGAGCATTGCGCCGAAGATCAGACCCGCGGACGCCGGACGCAGGCCGTAAAAGCCGTTCTTGACCAGCGGAGAGTCGCGGAACTTATCAAGCGCACGCGACACCAGAATGATGATGATGACCGATGGCAGCACAAGCGAGCAGGTCGCTGTGATGGCACCGGGAATGCCGGCTGCGTGGAAGCCTGCGTATGTTGCCGAGTTGACGCCCATCGGACCGGGTGTGGACTCGGAGACCGCAATCATGTCCATCAGATCATTCGGTGTGAACCACGGATACCGCAGCGAAATCTGCTTGAGAAAGGGTAGGGTCGCCAGTCCGCCGCCGATGGCGAACAGACCCGCCTTGAAAAATTCGTAAAACAGCTGAAGGAAAATCATACGCGTTTCCTCCGGATCATACCGATGATAATACCGGCAGCAGCGGCGATAACGACCATCACAACGGGCGATACGCCGAAGAAGGCGACAGCCGCGAACGTAACGAGCAGGATAACACTGGTCGGAACGTCAACAACGCCCTTTTTCGCCATTTTCCACACGGACTGCAGCACAAGCGCGCAGACCGCGATGCGGATTCCGGCAAATGCGTGCTGCACGACAGCGAGATGCGCAAACTGCTGGATAAATGCGGCAATGATCGTGATAATAATCAGCGATGGCGTGATCATGCCTGCCGTGGCGGCAATGCCGCCGAGAATGCCGTGCTTCTTGCAGCCGATGAACGTGGACGTGTTCACGGCGATAACGCCCGGCGTACACTGACCGATGGCGTAGTAGTCCATCAACTCGTCCTCAGTCGCCCAGTGGCGGTTTTCAACGACCTCGCGCTGCAGAATCGGCAGCATGGCATAGCCGCCGCCGAACGTGCATACGCCAATCCGTGCAAATGTGAGGTATAGATCAAGGTAAGGATTCAAATGATACAGTCCTTTCGTCAGGAGATAACTTCAATAGTATACACCCGCTGTCGAAAAATGAACAGAATAATCCTGTTAAGAGAATGAAAAAAACGCTCAAAGCAGCAGCTCCAAGCGTTTTCTGTTTACTTTGCGGGAATGACCTCCAGCCAGTAGCCGTCCGGGTCGGAGATAAAATAAATGCCCATTGCCGGATTTTCAAAGCAGATGCAGTCCATTTCCTTGTGCTTTGCGTGTGCGGCATTGAAATCATCCACGCGGAAGGCCAGGTGGAACTCGTTGTCACCGAGGTTGTACGGCTTGTCCCAGTCGCGCAGCCACGTCAGCTCGAGCAGATGCGGCGTTACGCCATCGGTCAGGTATACAATAATGAAGCTGCCGTCCGGTGCGTTGATGCGGCTGGATTCGGTCAGACCGAGAGCCTCCTTATAAAAAGAAAGCGAGCGGTCCAGATCGCGGACGTTGAAGTTGTTGTGTGCAAACGAAAATTGCATAATGATATCCTCCTGATTGCGAATCTACGGTTACTGTACCATGAAGCAGTGAAAATTGCAAGCGGACGGCGAAAAGATACAAAACCGGTTTGCATTTAGTGTTGAAATCCTGGCGATGGCTTGCTATAATTAGGTTGAATATTTGCGTCCAAAAAAGGAGGCAGGGGTTTGAAAAAGAGATTACAGAAGATGCTGGCTCCCAACAGCGTAATGTTTTATGTGCTTTTTTTCCTGTTTGCGGTCGTGGGACTTTATTTCTCTCGCGTGTACGGTGCAGCGGGTATTGTGGTGTGTATCATCCTGCGGATTGTTTCGCTGCGTACGAATGCGGCACGGCAGCGGCAGGTGCAGGAACTGATGAACAACATCGAGGTAGACGGCGGAGAGATCCGTCCGGCGGTGACACGCTCACCGCTGCCGACAGCTGTCGCGCTGGCTACCACGGGTGAGATCGTATGGGCGAATGACGCATTTGCGGAAATCAGCGGTCGAGGGACTGCGGTAAGCGGCGTTCGCATGGGCGAGATCGCACCGACGTTTGAGACCGGCTGGCTCATCAAGGGACAGACCGCGTTCCCGGGCGAGCTCGGCATCGGCAAGCGGCAGTACCATGTATTCGGCAGTCTGGTGCAGAGCGGCGCGGGGCAGCTGATGATGCTGCATTTTATCGACTGCACCGAGTTTGTTCGTCTGCGCGACGCGGCTGAGACTACCCGTCCGGCTATCGCGGTTATCGCGATCGACAACTACGAGGATCTGGTCAAGAATACCACTGACTCGGAAAAATCCAACATTCTGGCGGGCATTGACAAACGTCTGTTTGCCTGGGTGAAGGACTCAAGCGCCGTACTGCGCAGGTACGACCGCGACAAGTATATCTTCGTGATCGAAAACGCCGAGCTGGACAAGCTGGTCGCGCGCAAGTTCTCCGTTCTGCAGGAGGTGCGCGAGATTGAGAACCACGAGGGCGTTGTAGCTACCCTGTCCATCGGTATCGGCCGCGACGGCGAAACGCTTGCGGAAAGCTATCAGTTTGCCGGACTTGCTATCGACATGGCGCTGTCCCGCGGCGGCGACCAGGCGGTTATCAAGAATAAATTTAACTTTGCCTTCTTCGGCGGACTGAGCGAAGAAGTCGAGAAGCGCACCAAGGTCAAGAGCCGCGTGGTTGCCAACGCACTCAGCCAGCTGATCCGCGACTCGTCTCAGGTGCTGGTCATGGGCCACAAGAACAGCGATATGGACGCTATCGGCGCTGCTGCCGGTATGGTCTGTGCCGCGCGCGTCAAGGGCAGACCGGTGCACATTGTTGTGGACCGTCAGCACACCATGGCAAGTGACCTGATTGAGCGGCTGGAAACCCAGTCTGAGTACAAGGGCGTGTTCATCAGCGCCGAGGATGCGATGATCGCGTGCGATTTCAACACGTTGCTTATCGTGGTGGACGTAAACCGTCCCGGCTATGTTGAGAGCGCGGCGCTGCTCGAATCTATCAACAAGATCGCAGTCATTGACCATCACCGCCGTGCGGCGGATTATATCGAGAACGCAGTCGTATCCCTGCACGAGCCGTATGCGTCGTCCGCATCCGAGCTGGTCAGCGAGCTGCTGCAGTATCTTGTGCCGACCAGCGGCATTCTCACCTGCGAGGCGGAAGCCATGCTGGCGGGTATTTATCTGGATACCAAGGGCTTTTCAACGCGCACCGGCGTCCGCACATTTGAGGCGGCAGCGTATCTGCGCCGCGCAGGTGCGGAGTCGAGCGATGTCAAGCGCTTGTTCCAGTCCAGCTTTGACCAGTATATGGAGCGCCAGAAGCTGATTTCTTCCGCGCGCGATTGCGGTCAGGGTGTTATCTTTGCCATCACCGGCGAGGAGGTGGACCGCATTGCGGCCGCACAGGCAGCGGACGAGCTGCTGTCCATCATCGGCACACATGCAAGCGTTGTTGCGTTCCGCAGCGGCAATGATATGGCGGTTTCCGCTCGTGCGGCAGGCCACGTCAATGTGCAGCTGCTGATGGAGAGACTCGGCGGCGGCGGCAACCATTCGGCGGCCGGTGCACAGCTGAAGAATACCACGCCGGAGGAGGCCGACAAGCTGATCACGGATGCCATTCGCGGCTACTTCGACGATCAGCGGACCGAGAAGCAGGACGACAACAAATAACAGTCTGTCGGAAAAGGCGTTTCACGACAGCCGTAATTAGACCGAAAAGCAGGCGAAGCTGTTCGCCGCATTCGATATAGGGCAATACCGCAAAATTGAACAAGAGCGGTTTTGCCCTCAGTACACACAAAAGGAGTAATCATCATGAAAGTAATTCTCAAGGCCGACGTTAAGGGCAAGGGCAAAAAGGGCGAGCTGATCGAGGTCAGCGAGGGCTACGGCCGCAACTTCCTGATGCCGCGCGGTCTGGCAGAGCCGGCAACCGCGGATAACCTGAACGTCAAGAAGGCGCAGGATGAGGCACACGCACGCAAGATCGCACTCGAGCAGCAGGCGGCCCGCGAGGCAGCCGAGAAACTCAAGGAGAGCCCGGTAAAGGTTCCGGCCAAGGGCGGCACGGGCGGCCGTCTGTTCGGCGCTGTTACCTCCAAGGAAATCGCTGAGGAGCTGAACAAGCAGTACGGTCTGAACGTACCGAAGCAGAAGATCGTACTCGAGGAGCCGATCAAGACTTTCGGTGTACACCGCGTAAAGGCAAAGCTGTATCAGGATATCGCAGGCGAGATTCTGGTGCAGGTAGTCGAAGCCTAACCTGCACCTATAGGGGGTATCCAATACCCCCTATATACGCCGGTCGGTTCCGGAGAAACCGACCGGCGATACCCCCGGACGCCGCGCGCAGTGCGACCAAGAAGTCGCACAAGGATAGCGCCCAAGAGCGCTGGGTCGGGGTGTAAAAAGTCACGCGCATGTCGCGACTTTTTACGGACACGGCAATGCCGTGTCCTATTTCATGCCGTGCGTGGAACGCACGGTCGCTGCGGCGGGACCGAGATGCTCGCCGTACCATTCGGTACGGCTGCATCTGAGGTTGCGCTTTGCAAGCAAAGCGGGATTTGATTGACGCAGGCGATGCCTGCGTTGTCATTTTTTGTTCCTCATTCTCAATTCTCTATTTTCCATTCTCAATTTGTTAGCGGAGGGAGGTAAGTAAGTGCCCGACGAACTTTTGATGCGGCAGGTGCCGCAGGATCTGACTGCGGAGCAGTCGCTTTTAGGTGCGATGCTGGTCGATCCGAATTGCATTCCTGAGGTCATCGAGCAGGTGCGCGCCGATGATTTTTACGCGGAAGAAAACAAGCGCATCTTTGAGACCATCTACTCGATGTTCAACGGCGCACAGCGTATTGACCCGGTAACCGTTCTGGATATGCTCACGCGCATGGGCTACTACGACGAGGCCGGCGGCCGCGCGTATCTCTTTTAGCTGGTGGAGGTCACGCCGGGTGCGCGGAACGTCAACGAATATGTCCGCATCGTGCGTGACAAGAGCCTGCTGCGCCAGCTGGCGGATGCGGGCAGCGAGATTCAGCAGAACGCCCTCGAAGCTCACGGCGAAGCCTCCGGCATTGCAGAGCTGGCGGAGCAGCGCATTTACAGCATCCGGCAGGGACGTGAAATTAAGGGCCTGTCACGGCTTTCTGAGGTTATCGCTGATCTGTATACCGAACTGGACGAGCGCGCCCGGTCGGACAGTGAAATTCCCGGCATGTCCACCGGCTTCCACGCGCTGGACACGGCACTGACCGGTCTCAATAAATCCGACCTGATTCTCATTGCGGCACGACCCGGCATGGGCAAGACCGCATTTGCGCTCAACGTGGCGCTCAATGCGGCTAAGGCAAGTGTCAAGAATAAGGAGCGCGGCGACAAAAAAGGCACCGGCGTGTGCGTGTTCCAGCTTGAGATGGGCAAGGAACAGCTGGCCAGCCGTTTTCTGTCGAGCGAGGCACTCATCGAGTCGCAGAAGCTGAAAACCGGCAATCTGGACGGTGACGACTGGGTAAAGATCGCGCGTGCGTCCGGCGTGCTGGCAGGACTGAATATCTATGTGGACGACAATCCGGCCATCACGGTTGCGGAAATCAAGGCGAAATGCCGCAGACTGGGCGACGAACTCGGTCTGATCGTCATCGACTATCTGCAGCTGATGCACGTCGGCGGCCGCCACATGGATAACCGTGTGCAGGAGGTCGCAGAGATTTCGCGTTCGCTGAAAATTATGGCGAAGGAACTCAATGTTCCGGTCGTGTGCCTGTCGCAGCTGTCGCGTGCGTCCGAGCAGCGCTCGGATAAGCGCCCGATGCTGTCCGACCTGCGAGAGTCCGGCGCGATCGAGCAGGACGCCGACATCGTTATGTTTATCTACCGCGACGATTACTACGATGATGAAAGCGAAAATAAAAATATCGCAGAAATTATCATTGCGAAAAACCGTCACGGTGCGACCGGCACCATTGAGCTGCAGTGGGTCGGTCAGTATACCACGTTCTCCAATCCGGACCGCATTCACGAGGAGTAAGCCATGCTGGATACGGTAAAACGGACGATTTCCGACTATATGATGCTTGAAACCGGCGAAAATGTGCTGGTCGCCCTGTCCGGCGGTGCGGATTCCACAGCGCTTCTGCTGAGTCTGCGCGAGCTGGGGTATCCGGTGCGGGCATTTCACCTCAACCACTGTCTGCGCGGTGCAGAGTCCGACCGGGACGAAGCCTTCTGCTGCAGGCTGTGTGAGAAGCTCGGCGTGGAACTGACGGTCGAGCGCGTGGACATAGCCGCTGCCGCAGGCGATTCCGCGGTGGAGGAGACCGCGCGGCGTATTCGCTATGCACGGCTGGAGCATGCCGCGCACGGAGCCAAAATCGCGGTGGCGCACAATGCGGACGACAATCTGGAGACCATGCTGTTCCATTTGGTGCGCGGCACAGGTGCGAAAGGTCTCACGGGCATTCCGCCGGTGCGCGGACGCATCATTCGGCCTCTCATCGAGGTTGAACGGCGGGAAATCGAAGCCTTTCTGCGCGAGCGCGGACAGGATTTCGTCACGGACAGCACGAACACGGATACAGTTTATACGCGCAACCGCCTCCGTCAAGAGGTCGTTCCCGTTCTGCGGGAATTGAATCCGCAGGCGGCGCAGGCGGCAGCACGGCTTTCGCGTCAGCTTCGGCAGGACGAGACTTGCCTGCAGAGTTATGCACAGACCTGTGTACAGCTTTGTGCAGTCGGGAACGGCGCGTGGAAGATTCAGCCTCTGCGGGAAGCCGCACCGGCGGGGGGGGGCGGGGCGCGGCGCGGGGGGGCGGCGAGCT
>OGSS01000509.1_pt1 | contig 39088 bp, 36 predicted proteins | sample 1553591 | NCBI WGS metagenome assembly OGSS01 (sample SAMEA2580061, study PRJEB22360) | human gut metagenome | biome: human gut; feature: human-associated habitat; material: faeces | place: Denmark | collected 2008/2010
AGTATTATATATTTTGTTGCACTGGTAAAGCAATTAAAAAACAATTAACACTATAAGAAATGTTCTTTGTTATTGAGATATATAATGAAAATTTAGATATAAAAATATAGATATAGATGGTATTAAGTAATATAATGGAGAACTTAGGAATCAGAGAGTAGATAGTTAGTTACATATTATATTTATGGAAGAAATTATCTAAAAATACTAGAAGTGATAAAAATAAATAGAAATTAATATCTAACCTATAGATTCATATAAAAGTATAAGTGAATTTATAGGTTTTTGTTGTGTATAGAAAAAAATACAATTAGATTGTGTAATAGTGTATTAATTTAGCGATGAAATTTTAGAGGAAGAAATATGATTAATAACAAATATAGTATAGAGGAAAATTTAAACTATATACTATCGGGGTGAGAATTTGAAAAAAAATTATAAAATACATAATCTAAATGAATATAAAAATAAAAAAAAGAATAATTATAAAAAGAGAAATAAGAAAAAAATAGGAGCTAAATGCATTTTACTGATTGCAACTTTTTCAGTAATAATATTGAATCTATGTGGTTATTCAAAAATCTCGGAAATGAAGTACGATATCTATTATTTACAAAAAGATTTAAGAAAAAAAGAGATAGTATTAGAGGAACTAAAGGCAAAAGAAACTGAAAAAACATCAATAAAAGAAATTGAGCTAAAGGCTAAGGAATTGCTCAATATGGACTATCCAAAAGATGGACAAATAAAGTATATAGATGTGGATAACTAGGGGGAATAGATTTGAGAAAAGTAAAGAGGATAAGTAAGAAAAGGCTGGTACTCGTTCTTATTCTAGCATGTGCATTGTTTTTTTGCCTTGTTATTAGGACTGGGTATCTACAACTTATGAAGGGAAATTGGTTGAGTACAAAAGCACTAGAACAACAAACAAGAGATATACCAATAGAACCCAAAAGAGGAACTATATATGATAGAAATATGAAAGAGTTAGCAGTAAGTGTAACTAAGTATACTGTTTGGTGTAAACCTGTGGAAGTAGAAGATAAAAAAGAAGCAGCCGAAAAGGTAGCTGAGATTTTGGGTGAAGATTATAAAGATATTTACGCTTTAATAAGCAAAAAAAATATGGCTCTTGTAAAAGTAAAAAGATGGATAGATGATGATAAGGCAAGTCAAATAAGAGATGCTAAATTAAGTGGAATATGGGTAGCAGAAGATAATCAAAGATATTACCCATATGGGAATTTTGCACCATATGTGTTAGGACATACTTCTTCAGATGCAACAGGTATATCTGGTGTGGAAATGCAATATGATAAAAAGTTAAAAGGAAAGCCTGGAAAACTTATAGTAAGTACTGATGCTTCAGGAAGAGAAATACCACAAGGAATGGAAAAATATTATGAGCCTGTACAAGGTAATGGTCTTGTGTTGTCTATAGATGAAGTAATTCAACACTATACTGAAAAAGCAGTACAGAAAGCTTATGAGTTAAATAATGCAAAAAAGGTTACTGCAATAGCTATGAACCCTAAAACAGGTGATATACTTGCTTTAGCATCAAAACCAGATTATGACCCTAATGACTCAAGAACGCCAATATATCCATATTATCAAGAAGAACTTGAAAAATATAATGATAAAGATAAAATAAAAGGCTATTATCAAATGTGGAGAAATCCAGCAGTAAGTGATACATATGAACCAGGTTCTACATTTAAGCTTATTACATCTTCTAGTGCTCTTGAAGAAGGAGTAATTAAAGATGGAGAAAAATTCACATGTACAGGTAGTGTAACTGTTGGAGGAAGAAAGATTAAATGTTGGAGACATTACAGACCTCATGGAACACAAGAATTTAAACAAGCAGTACAAAACTCTTGCAACCCAGTATTTGTTGAGTTAGGAAGCAGATTAGGTGTTGGAAAAATGTATGATTATATAGAAGCATTTGGTCTTATGGATAAGACAGGTATAGATTTACCAGGAGAAGCTAAGGGAATACTGTATAACGAAAAAAATGTAGGACCAGTTGAATTGGCTACAATATCATTTGGTCAATCTATATCAGTAACTCCAATACAACTTATAACAGCTATATCATCAATAGCTAATGGTGGAGATTTAATGCAACCAAGAGTGGTAAAATCTTATACTGACAATAAAGGAAATATAACTGAAACAGTAAAACCAAAAAAAGTAAGAAGTGTTATATCTAAAGAAACATCTAAAAAAATGTTAGAAATTGCAGAATCAGTTGTAACTGAAGGTGGAGGAAAGATAGCATATATACCAGGTTATAGACTTGGTGGTAAAACAGGTACAGCTCAAAAAGTTATAGATGGTAAGTATGCTCCAGGAAAATATATATGTTCATTTGTTGGAATAGCACCTTGTGATGACCCGCAAATAGTAGTTCTTGCTATTGTTGACGAACCAACAGGAGTAAGTGCATTTGGTAGTACTACAGCAGGACCAATAGTGAAAGAAATAATGAATGACTCTTTAAAATATTTGGGAGTTAAACCAGTATATAAAGAAGAAGAGAAAGCTGAGTATGAAAAGAAGCAAGTTAAAGTGCCAGATGTAAGAAATCTAAAAATAGGAGATGCTGTAAAGGCATTGGAGGATGCGAAGTTAAAACCAGACTTAGATGCAGATATAGAACTTCCAGAAGATACAAAGGTAAAGGATATATTCCCAAAACCTGGAGTAAAAGTTAATGAAGACTCAAGTATAACCCTATATTTTGAAAACTAAAAAGTAACAGATAATTAACATATACCCATAAACATCTTCAAAAAAACAGAAATATAGTATATAATTATAAAGTTAAGAGTTATCGTAGGCAATGTATATATAACGGTATACATTGCCTTTTGTTGCTAAGAGAATATAGCTAAGGTTTTAAAGGAGGAGTTTAATAATGGAGTGCTTAACAATAAAAGAGTTAGTACTTGCAACTAATGGGAAGTTAATATATGGAGATTATAATGACTGTGTAAGTGATATAGTTATAGATAGCAGGGAGGCAAATGCCCAAAATGCATTTGTAGCCATAGTTGGAGAAAATTTAGATGGGCATACATTTATGAAGTCTGCATATGATAGTGGATGTAAAACTTTTATAAAAAATGAAAGTAATGGAATAAAATTAGAAAGTTCGGATATAAATTTAATAGAGGTAAAAGATACATCTTTGGCTCTAGGAGATATTTCAAAATACTATAAAGAAAAATTTGATATTCCATTTATAGGTGTTACAGGTAGTGTGGGAAAAACTACTACTAGAGATATGATTTACTCTGCCATATCTGCAAAGTTAAATATACTAAAAAATGAAAAAAACTTAAATAATCATTTTGGAGTTCCATTGACTTTATTTAATCTAAATAAAGAACATGAGTGTGCTGTAATAGAGATGGGTATGTCTGGATTCAATGAAATAAAATATTTAGTGGATATAGTAAATCCTAAAATTGCAGTCATATCGAATATAGGATTATCACATGTAGAAAAACTAGGTTCACAAGAGGGTATTTTGAAAGCAAAGATGGAGATTACTTCAAACTTTGATGAAACAAATACTTTAATTGTAAATGGAGATGATAAGTTTTTATCTACATTAAAAGAAAAAGAACATGTATATAAGTTAAAAACATTTGGCTTTAATAAAAACAATGATGTTTATTGTGAAAGTTATACTATGGAAGAGGATAGTTTAACATTTATATGTGTAATAAATGGGAAAAAAGAGGAAATATTTATACCAACAATAGGAGAACATAATATATATAATGCAATGTCTGCTATATTAGTTGGTTTGTGTCTAAATATTTCTTTAGATTATATAAAAAAAGGTTTAAAAAATTTTAAAGGGACAAAAATGAGACTAGACATAATAAAAAATGAAAAATTAACAATAATTAATGATTCATATAATGCTAGTCCAGATTCTATGGATGCTGCTTTAAAGATACTTGGAAGATATAAAGGTAGAAGGGTAGCGATACTTGGAGATATACTAGAAATGGGTGAAATTTCAGAGTATGGTCATAGATTAGTTGGAAAATCATCTATGAATAATACTGATATTATAATAACTATAGGTGAAAATTCAGTGTTTATTGGAGAAGAAGCAAAACAATTAGGATTCAATTCAGCCAATATATATCACTTTGAGAATAGAGAAGATGTGTTTAACAAGTTAAATGAATTAGTAAAAACAGGAGACACTATTTTAGTAAAAGGCTCAAGAGGCATGAGATTAGAAAAAATAGTCGAATATCTAAATAAATAAGCTTAAACTAATGAGTTAATTGACAAGGGAGAGGAGTTTTATGATGTTAGGAATAACAGAGCTTACGTACACCGCATTGATTGCGTTTTTAATAGTAATTATAATAGGACCAATATTTATACCAATGCTTAGAAAATTTAAATTTGGTCAGACAGTTAGAGATGATGGACCCCAAACACATCTAGCTAAAAACGGAACACCTACTATGGGTGGAATTATAATGATTGTTGCAATTCTAATAACTGGACTTACAAGAGTAAAAGTTAGTCATGATATGGCAGTAGGTCTTATATGTATTGCAGGTTTTGGTTTTATTGGCTTTTTAGATGATTTTATAAAAATAAAGCTAAAAAGATCACTTGGACTAAAAGCATATCAAAAAATAATCCTTCAAGTTGCATTATCTTTTTATGTTGCTTTTTATCAGTATACATCATCATCAAGTGCTTCACAACTTATGATACCATTTACAGATTTTGTGATAAATGTTGGAATATTATATATACCAATAATGATGTTTATAATCGTAGCAATAGTAAATGCTGTAAACTTGACTGATGGATTAGATGGATTAGCATCAGGAGTAACATTAATAGTTTCTGTATTCTTTATGCTATTTGCAAGTTCTATTGCTGGAAATACAGAAGTCGCAGTTTTAGCAGCAGCAACTGTTGGAGCATGTTTAGGTTTCTTAGGATTTAATTCATATCCGGCTAGAGTGTTTATGGGCGACACAGGTTCAATGGCATTAGGAGGTGCAGTTGTAGCATTTTCAGTTCTAACTAACTCAGTGCTTATAATACCTATAATTGGAGGAATTTATTTTGCGGAGGCTCTATCAGTTTTGATTCAAGTTGGATATTTTAAGGCAACAAGAAAGAGATTCTTTAAGATGGCTCCAATACACCACCACTTTGAACAGTGTGGTTGGCCAGAAACAAGAGTTGTATTTATTTTTTGGATTATAACAGTTGTTTTAGCTTGGATAAGTATAATAGCAGTATTTTAGGGCTAGGGGGAATGAAAAATGGACTTAAAAGGAAAAAAAGTTTTATTAGTAGGACTTGCAAAAACTGGTATATCTACAATTAAACATTTAGATAAATTGGGTGCAAGTATAATCGTAAATGACATAAAAGATGAAAATAAATTGAGAAATATACTTGATGAATTGAAATCTATAAATGACATAAAATACATATTAGGACATCACCCAGAAGATGTAGATGATATAGATATGGTTGTAGTGTCTCCAGGTGTACCACTAGACCTACCATTCATATTGAAATTAAAAAATTCAGGCAAGTATATAATTGGTGAGGTAGAATTAGCTTTTAAACTATCGAATAATCCAATTTTTATAGGGATTACAGGTACAAATGGAAAGACAACTACAACTAGTTTGGTAGGAGAAATTTTTTCAAGAGCAAAACGAGATACATATGTAGTTGGTAATATAGGAAATCCTGTAATAGATACTATAGAAACTTCAAGTGAAGAGTCTGTGTTAGTAACTGAACTAAGCAGTTTTCAGCTTGAGAGTATAGATGAATTTAGACCTAAAGTAAGCGCAATATTAAATATTACAGAGGACCATTTAAATAGACACCATACTATGGAAAAATACATAGAAGCAAAGGCAAATATATTTATGAACCAAACTGTTGAGGATTTCTGTGTATTAAACTATGATGATGAGATAGTAAAATCTTTAGCTGATAAATGCAATGCCAAAGTAATTTACTTTTCAAGAACTAAAAAAGTAAATGGAGGAGTATATTTAGAAAATAATGACATAATAATAGATATAGATGATAAAATCAAATTTCTAAATAAAGATGATGTAAGTTTACCTGGAGGTCATAACTTAGAAAATTGTATGGCAGCTATAGCAATAGCATATGTCTGCAAAATTGATTTAGAAGTTATAAAGGACGTACTTATGACATTTAAAGGAGTGGAACACAGACAAGAGTTTGTAAGAAATTTAGACAATGTAATATATGTAAATGATTCAAAGGGAACTAATCCAGATTCCACTATAAAAGCTATACAGTCTTATGATAGACCTATAATACTTATAGCAGGGGGGATGGATAAGGGAAGTAATTTTGATGAACTTCTTGAAACTGCAAAGTCATATGTTAAATCATTGGTCTTATTAGGAGAAACTGCATCAAATATAGAAAATTGTGCTAAAAATAAAGGATTTAATGACATACATATAGTAAAAGATATGGAAGAAGCAGTTAAGACTTCTTATGAAATTTCAAAAAGTGGAGATATAGTGCTTCTTTCACCAGCTTGTGCAAGTTGGGATATGTATGAAAGTTTTGAAGTAAGAGGAAAAGACTTCAAAGATAATGTAAACAATTTAAAATAATCTCTTACCTCTAAACTTACTTAAATGGAAGAATGGAGGTAGATTAGTTGGATGCCTAAAGAAAATTTGAAAAAACAAATTGACATAAGGATGAAGACTGAATTTGATGGAGTAGTGTTTTACACTACTATGCTTTTAGTATTTGTAGGAATAGTTATGGTGTTTAGTGCAAGTTTTATACAATCTTCATTTAAACACAATGATGCGTACTATTTTCTAAAAAAGAATGTAATATATGCTGTACTTGGATTTATAGTTATGATTATTACATCAAGAATAGATTATAGTTTTTGGAAGAAAAATGCTACAGCAATTGGAGCTATAGCAGTAGTATTATTATTGTTAGTTTTGACCCCTTTAGGGATAGAAGCAAACGGAGCAAAAAGATGGTTGGGAATAGGAGCTTTAACATTTCAACCTGCAGAAATCGCAAAGTTTGCTACAATAATATTAACTGCAAAATTAATTGAAAAAAATTATGATAAAATAAAATCTTTGACAAAAGGTGTTGTACCACTTCTCGTAGTTCCAGGGATATTTTTTGCGTTGATAATACTTCAGCCAAATTTGTCAACAGCAGGTACTGTAATTCTAGTTACTTTTGTAATGATATTTGTTGCTGGAATGGATATGAAAATTGTATTTGCTATGATAGGGAGTGGGGCTGCTTTATTTACTGCATTAGTAATTGCTGAACCCTATAGACTTAGTCGTGTTACATCATTTTTAGACCCTTTTCAAGACCCTCTTGGTAAGGGGTATCAGGTAATACAAGGTCTATATGCACTAGGTTCAGGTGGATTGTTTGGTCTAGGCTTGGGAAAGAGTAAACAAAAGTATTTTTATATACCAGAGCCACAAAATGACTTTATATTTGCTATAATAGGAGAAGAGTTAGGATTGATTGGTTGTATAATAGTTATTATGCTATTTGTAGTTTTAGTCTACAGATGTGTAAGAATAGCTTTGAAGACTTCTAATGTATTTGCTTGTATGGTTGTTATAGGTATAGGTGCACAAATTGGAATACAAGCAGCTTTAAATATAGCAGTTGCGACATCATCAATGCCAGCTACAGGTGTAGCACTACCATTTATAAGTTATGGAGGAACTTCACTCACCATCTTTATGGGAGCTGTAGGAATAGTGTTAAACATCTCAAAGCATGTCAAAATTAATTAACAGGAGATGATGATTTGATGAAAGTTTTATTATCAGGCGGTGGAACTGGAGGGCACGTGTATCCAGCTATAGCTATTGCAAACAAAATAAGAGATGAGCATCCAGACGCTGAGATAATTTTTGTTGGGACGGAAAAGGGAATAGAGTCAGAAATAGTTCCTAAGTATGGATTTGAATTAAAGACTGTAACAGTTCAAGGTTTTAAGCGAAAAATAGATTTCGATAATGTAAAAAGAGTTTTTAAGCTTTTTAAAGGTTTGGAGCAATCAAGAAAGATTGTTAAGAAATTTAAACCAGATATAGTTATAGGAACTGGTGGATATGTTAGTGGACCTGTTTTATTTAATGCATCTATGGGGAAAATCCCAGCCATAATACATGAGCAAAATTCTTTTCCTGGTGTAACTAATAAGATTTTATCTAAAACAGTTACAAAGGTACTTACAAGTTTTGAAGATTCGCATAAAAGATTTCCAGAGGCAGCAGAAGATAAATTAGTTTTTACAGGAAATCCAGTTAGAAAAGAAATTTTATTATCAAGAAAAAATATTGCAAGAAAGAATCTATCAATAAGTGACGAAAAAAGAATGGTACTTTGCTATGGTGGTAGTGGAGGTTCAAGAAAAATAAATGATGCAATGAGACTTGTAATAAAGAATATGGTAAATGAAGATATAGCTTTTATATTTGCTACAGGCAAAAGCTATTATGATGAATTTATGGGAAGTATTAGCGATATAAATCTTAAACCATACCAAAAAGTTGTGCCTTACTTAGAAGATATGGCAAATGCACTTGCAGCAAGTGATTTGGTTATAGGTAGCGCAGGAGCAATTTCATTAGCTGAGATAACGGCTCTTGGAAAGCCATCTATAATAATACCTAAAGCTTATACTGCTGAAAATCATCAAGAGTATAATGCCAAGAGTATAGAAAAACAAGGGGCAGGAATTGCTATTTTAGAAAAAAATCTAACTCCAGAGAGCCTAAATACAGCAGTATTTAAACTTTTAGGAGATAGAGAACTTTTGGTTGATATGGCAAATGCAAGTAAAACTATAGGTAAGCCTGAAGCCATAGACCTTATATATGATGAGATAATGAAAGTATACAATTCAACACAAAAATCAGCTTCTAAAAAAACAAAAAAAGAAAAAGTTATTAAGGAAGTAAAAGAAATAAAAAAAGAAACGACTCCAAGTATAGAAGGTCAAGCTAAAGTAATAGGAATAAAGAAAAGATAAGTAAATATTTACCCCTAATTTATAATATATTAGATTTTCTAAATTATTATAAATTAGGGGTTTATTTGTATGTATACAGATTTAAATATATAAATAGTATGTAGTATGCTATGTTTATTTTGATGAAATATTGATTTATTTATAAAATTTAATACCTTATTTGGATGTTATGTAATAAAATGCAAAAATTTGACTTTAAATATTATAATTTTTTTGTAGGAAAAACAAGCTCTAAAGGTGTATTTATTAACCAAAGGGGTTGATTATATTTGAAAAAAAGAAGAAAGTTAAATACGAATAATGTCATGATAGTTTTAGTTTTTATACTTATGTTATCTTTTTGTATATGTATAATTGTAAAAAGTGATTTATTTGATGTAAAGAAAATAGATGTAATTGGAAATAAGAGGGTGACCAAATCAAATATAATGAAAGAACTAAATGTAAATCTAAATGAAAATATTTTTGCATACAATTTTAAAGATATGAAAAATAAACTTATAAAAAATCCATATATAGAAAATGTGGAAATAAAAAGAAAACTTCCCAATAAGATAATTATAAGTTTAAAAGAAAAAGAAATATTTGCAGTATTAAAAGATGAAGATAATTATTGTTATATAGATAAAAAAGGAAATTTATTGGAAGAACTAAGAGGTTCTAATGAAAGTAAAAAAGACTTGATAGTAGATGTAGATTATAGCATTGATGATAATAAATCTATAAAATTTAAAAATTATAAAACTAAGGAGAATGTATTTAAAACTTTAAATTATTTAAAAGAAGAAGGAATTTATAGAAAAATAAATTATGTAAACTTAAAAAAAGAAAGCAATATAGAAATGCTTACAAGAAGTAATATAAAAATCTTACTTTCTAATGATGATAACTTAGATTATAATATATCTAGGGTAAGTAAAATTCTGATTGACCTGCAAAATAAAAATACTAATGGAGGGACTATAAATCTTAACTATGGAAAGTTGGCAGTGTATAGTCCAGAAGGATAGACAATTGTAAGGAAGTGATATATTGAAAAAAAGATTTATAAATAAAAGTATAATCATAGGAAGTATTGTATTGGGTGTTCTTGTTAGTTTACAACTTAAAATTATTAATATAGAAAATAGAGGGATGACAACTTTTAAAAGAGGAGAGCAACTTACAGAAGAACTTAAATCTTTAAAGAAAAAGAGAATCTACAATCAGAAGTTAATAGTGTGAAGAAAGATATAGAGACTTATAGAGGCAAAAACAATGAAGGAGAACAAGACATACTTAAGTCAGAAATAGAAAAATATGAAACATTAGCTGGATATACAGATGTTGAAGGAACAGGCATAAAAATTGAGATAAATTCTACAAAAGACTTAGGAAACTCTGATAAAAATGATAGTATACTATATAATTATGATTTATTATTGTCAATGATAAATAAATTAAATTCAGCACAAGCAAGTGCCATATCTATAAACGACCAGAGAATAGTTTCTAATACATATATGTATTTAAAAGAAGACAAGCTTTATATGAATGACACTGTCATAAAAGAACCAATTATAATAAAAGCAATTGGTGATTCTGATACATTGGCTTCGGCACTTAATATAAAGTATGGTATTGTCTGGGAAATAGAAACATATTATAATGCCAAAGTAAAAGTGACCAAAGAAGACAATATAGAAATAAATGGTCATAGTGATATAAACAAAGCAGAGGGGAAATAATAGTATGAAAAAGAAAATAGTTATATTAGGAGCATTCATATTAGGCGTTTTCATATCAACTTATATAAAATCACTAGACCCAAATAGAGTATACATAACATTAGGTCAAACTGAAAGTATTGAAAGTGAGGTAGAAAATACAAAAAAAGAAATAAAAAATTTAAAAGAAACTCTTAAAAACAACAAAAAAACTTTGAATGAATATAAAGAAGCAAAAAAGAATGGAAATGAATCTATCCAAACACTTATGCAAAAAGAGCTTGAAGAAGTTAAAGAATTAAGTGGTTATTCAACTGTTACAGGGCCAGGCATAACTATTACTATGAGGGATAGTGAGAGAGAGTTAAAAGACGGACAGAATCCAAACGATTTGATTATACATGATATAGATATTTTGAGGGTTTTAAATGATTTAAAAAAGGCTGGAGCAAGAGCAATTTCTATAAATGGAGAAAGAGTACTAGCAACAAGTAAGATAAAATGTTCAGGAGCTACTATTACAGTAAATGATACTACATATGGACAACCATTTATAATAAAAGCTATAGGAGATATAGATTTATTGAGTGCAGCTATAAACTCTCCAGAATCATATGCTAAATCTCTTAAGGATATATATGGAATTAATATAAAAGTTCAGGAAAATAATGGAAATAAAGTGGATTTATTTGCAAAATAAAACGAAAAATACAAAAAAATAAAGAAAAAGTAAAAAAAATTAATAAAAAGGATTGTAATGTAGTTGTGTTTCAAAGTAAAATAAAGAGGTGAAGATTTATGTTATGGGTTTTAGGAGGATTAGCATTTGGTGTAGTAGTAGGTTACTATATTCCATTTACATATTCTATGGATTATTCCATATATATGTCAGTAGCTATTCTTGCAATAATGGATTCTATTTTTGGAGCGATAAAATCCAATTTTGAAGATAACTATGATAATGTAATTTTTATTACTGGTTTCATAGGGAATGCTATATTGGCTATATTATTGACTTATATAGGAGAAAAGTTAGGAGTTTCTCTTTACTATGTTGCTGTATTAGTTTTTGGTATGAGATTGTTTAATAACTTATCTATAATTAGACGATATATTATTAGTAATATTATGAACAAAAAACGTAAAAATTAAAGAGCATTTAATATATACGTAAATTATTTTATACTTAAAGAGTAATATTTGACAATATAAGTAAGAAATTTAAAAAGGAAAATTTACGTTTTTGTGGAATATGTTACTTAAAGGTTAACAAAATAAAAGAAGAAAATGATATAATTAATACATACGATAACTTTGAATCATGAGAGAAGGGGGTTTATGATGCTAAACTTTGACGTAGAATTAGAAGAATGTGCACAAATTAAAGTAATAGGTGTAGGTGGCGGTGGAAACAATGCTGTCAATAGAATGGTAGAAGCTCAACTAAAAGGCGTTGAATTTATATCAGTAAATACAGATAAACAAGCTTTATATACATCAAAAGCTGAATATAAAGTTCAAATAGGAGAAAAATTAACTAGAGGACTTGGAGCAGGAGCAAATCCAGAAGTAGGGAAAAGAGCTGCTGAGGAGAGTAAAGATGAAATAGTAAAGTTACTTCAAGGAGCTGATATGGTCTTTGTAACAGCCGGAATGGGCGGTGGTACTGGTACAGGAGCTGCTCCAGTGGTTGCAGGCTTGGCAAAAGAAATGGGGATACTTACAGTAGGTGTAGTTACCAAACCTTTTGCATTTGAAGGTAAGATAAGAATGAAGAACGCTGAAGGTGGAATAGCAGAACTTAAATCAAAAGTAGATACTCTTATAACGATACCAAATGATAGACTTTTACAGATAGTACAAAAAAATACATCAATGTTAGATGCTTTTGCAGTTGCAGATGATGTATTAAAACAAGGTATACAATCAATTTCAGACCTTATAGCAGTTGAAGGGTTAATAAACTTGGACTTTGCAGATGTTACTACTATAATGAAAGACAAGGGACTTGCTCATATGGGTATAGGTAGTGCTAGTGGTGAAACTAGAGCAATTGATGCTGCAAGACAAGCTATTCAATCTCCACTTCTAGAAACATCAATACAAGGAGCTAAAGGAGTACTTCTTAATGTTACAGGTGGTCCTAACTTAGGATTATTTGAAGTTAATGAGGCATCAACTTTAGTTATGGAATCCTGTGACCCAGAAGCAAATGTTATATTTGGAGCTTCTATAAAAGAAGATTTAGGTGATGAAATAATGATTACAGTAATCGCGACAGGATTTGAAGGATTACAAAATGGTGCCTTAGATTTAGATACTAAACCTAAATCAAGCATACGTTCTTCATTAAATACAACAGTAAAACAAGCTGTAAAAGAAATTGAAGAAGAAGTAATTGCTGAGGAAAAAATAGAGCCTCCTAAAAAGGCAAGTATAATTGAAGAAGATGATGATGAGAGCATGGAGATACCTACATTCCTAAGAAGAAGAAGATAATATGTAAGCTTATAAAGAAGTCAATAGACTTCTTTTTATTTTGCTCAATTTAGATAGTTAGTTTGTGGCTAGACTTAAAAAAATTTTTAAATATTGATAAAATTTAAAAAGTAAGTTTTTAGTATGAATTAAATCTAATAGGTATAGAAAAAAAATATAGTTATAGGAGTTAGTATAGTTTTTTATGATTAGACAAGAGTAATCTTATTTGTTAATATTAAATCTGAATTAAATGTAAACATTTGAGGAAAAAGACAAATTAAAGTCTGAAAGGGGATTAAGCATGATTAAACTAAAAAAGGTTCTTTCTTTAGTTATGGTAGGGATTCTATCAGTATCAATTCTTGCAGGATGTTCAAAAAAAGAAGATTCTAAAGGCAAAGAGGGTAAAGAAAAATTAGTTGTATGGTCTGCACCATTAACAGACCATGATGCAGATGCATGGAAGCCGATATTTGAAAAATTTGAAAAAGAAAATAACTGTGAAATTGAATTTCAGATAGTACCATGGGATAACTACGCAGAAAAATATGCAACAGCAATAAGTGCAGGTGAAGGTCCAGATATAGGATACATGTATGCAGAGATGTTTCCTCAATTTATAGAAATGGGTGCGGTAGAAGATTTAACACCTTATTTAGAAAAATCAGGAACTTCAGATAATTATCTATACTTAGATGATGCAAAAATGATGGGTGGTATTTATGGTTTACCTATAGAAGCTGCTAATCCAGGCGTATTGTACTACAATAAAGATATACTAGAAAAATTAGGAGAAAAACCTCCAAAAACATGGGATGATTTTAAAAGAATCTGTGAAAAAGCAACAAAAGATACTGATGGAGATGGAAAAATCGACCAGTGGGGTCTTGCACAAGGTTGGGGTTCTAAAGTATTTGGAAGCTTAAACTGGAACTGGTATCCGTATTTATGGCAAGCTGGTGGAGATATATATAATGATGATTTAAAATCAGTTAAATTTAATAATGCAGAAGGCTTGAAAGCTGCAAACTTTATAAATGATATGAAAAAGTATATTCCAGAAGATGCTTTATCAAAAGATAGTAATGAAATGATTGAAAGTGTATTTGGACCAGGAAAAGCTGCATTTACTATAATGCTATCCTCTGCTGCTACAAGTACATTTGATAAATCATTCCCGGATTTAAACTGGGGATATGTAACATCATTAGAAGATAAGACAGTTGGAAGTTTTGCTTCAGTAGATGATTTAACATTAATGTCAGCATGTAAAAATAAAGAACTTGGATTTAAACTTCTTGAGTATATGCTAAGCAAAGAATCAATGGAAGCTTTCCACAAAGAAATACCTAGAGCTCCAGTTGCTAAAGGTGAAAAATACCAAGGAGACCCAAGATTTGAAGAAATGGTGACAAGAGATAAACATATGTATAGACCATTGACAGTTGGACCTCATGGAGTAGAGATATATGAATATTTATGGAAACAACTTCAAATGATGATAGCTGGAGACATAACTCCAGAACAAGCACTAAATGAATCTGCAAAATATGCAAATGGATTACTAGCACAATAATTTATATTTGAATTTACAGACTATATAATTTGATTTTATATAAGTAAAAGATTTACTTGATATATTATTAAATTATGTAGTCTTTTTTTGTAAATATACCAAAAGTAGAGCGAATAACTTCTACCTAGATATATTGGATTCTACAAAAAAGTCTATTTGTTTGGCATTAAAAAAATATCTTTTGACGACATAAAGTATAAGACATATATCATTGTTCTTTTTAAATAGAATTTGTTTTGGATTCGACCATCAAAAGTGACATAAAATTTTGTACATACTATCTTATAATATGTTTAAAGGTTTTAAGGGGGGATACATGGTGTATATTGAGTACTATGTTATAGAAAACCTAGTAATAAATTATATTATTATAAGTTGTACTTCTATTCTTACTAAAAGATATAATCCTAAAAAAAATAAGTTATTGGGGGCAAGTATAGGAGGTGCTTATTTGTATCCATCAATGAATATACTATTTACTGTACCATTTAAAATAATAATCATGAGTATAATAACTTTAATTTCATTTAGAAGTAAGAGCAAAAAAGATTATGTTCATGTAGCGTTAGTTTTTTATCTAGTAAACATTTTTATTTCTGGAAGCACTTATTTTATAATTTATTTTACAGGAATAAGTCACTTAAAAATATCTTTCTTAATTGCATGTACTTATGTGAGTTGTGAATTATTAAAATACATTTATAAAGATTTGAAAATGCTTAAGTACATTAAGGAGCTTACAAAGACTATAAATATAAACTTACTAGAAAAAAGTTTTTGCTGTAAAGCTTTAGTAGATAGTGGTAATTTGTTAAAAGACCCAATAAGTCAAAGTGATGTAATAATAGTTAAGTCTAGTGTGTTAGAAGGATTTATTCCAGAAAAACTATTAAATATTAATTATGAAGATATAGATATGAAGAAAGCACAAGAAATTATAGGGAGTTTAGATGATAAAACTTCAGGTAGAGTTAGAATAATACCTTATAAACATGCTGGAAGTAATAAGACAAGCATAATAATAGGCTTAAAAGCTGACTATATAGAAGTAGATGAGCAAAAGATAGGAAATATAATACTTGGTATTTCAAATTTTAATGATAGAGAATATGGAGCAATAATGAATCCAAATATATTGCCTGGATTTTAGGTGAAAATTTAAGGGGGACAAGGAATGTTACGATTGAAAGAAAGAATAATAAGCTTTATTACTATGTTAGGTATTAAATTAAAAATAATAAAGCCAAAGGGAATATACTATATGGGAGGGGCAAATATACTTCCTCCTCCATTGAAACCAGAAGAAGAAATGGAGCTTTTACAAAAGCTAGAAACAGATGAAAGTGTAAAGTCAATTTTAATAGAAAGAAATCTTAGATTAGTAGTCTACATATCGAGAAAATTTGAAAATACAGGTATAGATGTAGAAGATTTGATTTCAATAGGAACTATAGGTTTGATAAAAGCAGTTAATACTTTTAAACTGAATAAAAATATAAAATTGGCAACTTATGCTTCGAGATGTATAGAAAATGAAATATTAATGTACTTAAGAAAAAATAATAAAAAGAAAACAGAAGTATCATTTGATGAACCTTTAAATATAGATTTAGATGGAAACGAACTTTTATTATCTGATGTATTGGGTACAGAAAATGATGAAATATACAAAATAATTGAAGAAGAAATAGATAGAGATTTGTTGGTTATGGCACTTGACAGATTAAGTGACAGAGAAAAGCAAATTATGGAATTAAGATTTGGTCTTATTGATAAAGGTATTGAAAAAACACAAAAAGAAGTTGCTGGAATGCTTGGAATATCACAGTCCTACATATCTAGACTTGAAAAGAAAATAATCTCAAGGTTGCAAAAAGAAATGAAAAAATTTGTATAATGCTAAATTAATTCTTCTTAAAAAGTATAAAAAAATTGGAAATGTAAATAATTTCAATAGATGAATACTTTTGAGAGAGGACTGAAAATATATGCAAGTTAATAAGGTTGAAATATGTGGTGTTAATACATCAGAACTTCCAGTTCTTAAAAATAAGCAAATGAAGGAACTTTTATTACAAATAAAAAATGGTGATGAAGAAGCCAGACAACAGTTTGTAAGAGGGAATTTAAGATTAGTCTTGAGTGTAATAAAAAAGTTTAACAACAGAGGAGAAAATATAGACGATTTATTTCAAATAGGTTGTATTGGTCTTATAAAAGCTATAGATAACTTTGATTTAAGCCAAAATGTAAGGTTTTCAACTTATGCTGTTCCTATGATTATAGGAGAAATTAGAAGGTATCTAAGAGACAATAACCCAATTAGAGTAAGTAGGTCATTAAAAGATATAGCATATAAGGCACTACAAGTTAGAGAAAGATTAATTAGAACAAATTCTAAAGAACCTACAGTATCAGAAATAGCAAAGGAATTAGAATTAGAAGTAGAATCAGTTGTAATGGCACTTGATGCCATACAAGACCCAATATCTCTGTTTGACCCAGTATATCAAGACAATGGAGATGCAATATTCGTTATGGATCAGGTTCAAGATAAAAAAGATACTGATGAAAATTGGTTGCAAGAAATATCACTTAAAGAAGCTATTAAGAAATTAAATAGTAGAGAAAAGTTGGTATTAGATTTAAGGTTTTACAAAGGAAGAACTCAGATAGAAGTTGCTGATGAAATCGGTATATCTCAAGCACAAGTATCAAGAATTGAAAAAAATGCTTTAAAGAATATGAGAAAATATGTATAAGTAATCCATGGACTGTAAACATTATTTTAATTTAAATGACCTATATAGGTCATTTTTTTTTACTTCGATACATATTTATTTTTAAAGAAAGGGTGAGTACAATATGATTAGAGTTTCTGATATAATGGAAAAAGAAATTATAAATGTAAAAAATGGAAAAAGGATGGGGTTTATAATAGACATAGACATGGATATTCACGAAGGTAAGGTAGTCTCATTTACCATTTTTGGAGATGGAAGTAGAAGTTTTTTTTCAAGAGGAGGGGATGAAGAAGTTATATTTTGGAATGATATACTTAAAATAGGTTGTGATACAATAATAGTAAATATAGGTTCAGAATTAAGCTTAGATGAGTTTGAGATATAGTTAAACAAAGGAGGAATATAGATGCAATGTCCTTATTGTAATTATAAAGAATCAAAGGTAATAGATTCTAGACATACAGATTTAAAATCTATCAGAAGAAGACGTGAGTGTGAATCATGTAAAAAGAGGTTTACTACGTATGAGAAAATAGAAACAACTCCTTTAATGGTCATTAAAAAGGATAATAGTAGAGAATATTTTGATAGAGAAAAGATAAAATATGGATTGCTAAAAGCATGTGAAAAAAGACCTGTTTCTATTGACGAGATTGAAAGTATTGTTGTACATATTGAAAATGAAATAAATAAATGTTTTATAGAAGAAATTGAAACCAAAAAAATCGGTGAGATGGTAATGGATAAATTGAAAGAGTTAGATGAGGTTGCCTATGTAAGATTTGCTTCTGTGTATAGACAATTTAAAGATATAAATACTTTTGTAAATGAACTTAAAAGTATACTGATAGAAAAAGGAGACAAATGATGAAAGATTATATAAATATAAAAAATGTACAAGATATTAAAGAGTATGTTAATTTAAGTGGTAATTGTGAAGAACTTGATGAAAAATTAAATTCTGTAAATCTAGTTATAACATGTAAGAATATAGATGCAAAAAATAGAGAAGATATGTTAAAAGTATGTAAAGAATGTGATTTGACATTTGAAAATCTAACTAGTAATTCTCAAATACATTCAGATATAGTTAATATAGTCAATAAAGATACTATAGGGAAAAGAAGAGATGGAGATGCACTTATAACAAACTTGGAAAAAGTACCACTTTTACTGTTTACAGCAGACTGTGTACCTATATCAATTATAGATGCTAAAAATAAAGCCATAGGACTGGCTCATGCAGGTTGGAGAGGGACTTTTAGTAATATAGGTCATAAAACAATAAAATTAATGTCTGAATGCTATAAAACAGTTCCTGAAGATTTAGTATGTATAATTGGGCCATCAATTGGACCATGTTGTTATGAAGTGTCTGAAGATTTAGTAGAAAAATTTAACACAATTCTTACAAATAATGATGAAAAGTTCTATATAATAAAAGAGGGAAGTTACTATTTAGATTTATGGAAAATTAATGAGTATATGCTTAGATGTAGTGGAGTTAAAAAAGAAAATATAATAAATTTAAATTTATGCACTAGTTGTAGAGCAGATAAATTCCACTCTTATAGAAAACATAATAAGGCATCAGAACGAATAGGAACGGTACTACAGATAAAATAGAGAGGAGCTTTTTAATGAATACTAAAGTGCTTGTTATAGACGATGAAATGCATATAGTTGAGCTATTAAAATTCAATTTGGAGGTGTCAAATTACGAAGTTAGTTATTCATATGATGGATTTGACGGATTTATAAAGGCTAAGGAAATTAAACCAGATTTAATACTTTTAGATTGGATGTTACCAAATATAAGTGGAATAGAAGTTTTGAGAAAAATAAGAAGTGATAAGGACTTAAAAAATATTCCTGTTATAATGCTTACTGCTAAAAATATGGAAAATGACAAGGTTGAAGGGCTTGAAATAGGTGCTGATGACTATATAACTAAGCCATTTAGTATAAAAGAGTTGTTAGCTAGGATTAGTTCTGTTTTAAGGAGATATAATTTGACTAGCTTAGGTGAAGAAAACAATATACTTACTACAGGTAATTTAAAACTAGATTTATCAAAACATGAAGTTACCAAAGGCTCTGAAAAGATAGAGTTAACTCTTAAGGAATTTGAATTGTTAAAATTATTAATTCAAAATAAAGGAAAAGTACTTTCAAGAAATTATCTTTTGGATAAAATATGGGGGTATGAATACTATGGAGAAACTAGAACAGTAGATGTTCATATAAGATATTTAAGAAAAAAAATAGAAGATGAAGATAAATCGGAAAAATATATAGAGACTATAAGAGGTGTAGGATACAAAATAGATTAAAAAGGTTATATTTTAGGAGTGTTATCTTGTGGAAGATTTAAATAGTATATATTTTTTTATTGTTATGTTGTCCATAGCCATTGTTATATTAGCTGTAAGATACACAATAACATTAAGGAAATATTTAAAAGAGTTTATATACGTCTCAAAAAAAGTAAGTAATAATGAATATCATGCTAGGCTTAACATATCAGCCAAAGGAGAACTTGGCGAATTAGCTAGAAATTTTAATCATATGATAAAGAATATGGATAAAACCTTAGAAGAAGTACAGTATAAACATTTACAGCTAAGGTCTATATTAAAGAGTATATCTCATGGAATTTTAGCTATAGATGTAAATGGAAATATACTTCTGATAAATGATGAAGCAAAAGAAATGATAAAGAGTGAACCAAATCAATTAGTTGAAGGTCATAATATTAATGTTGTAATAAAAGAAGAAGAAATATTAAAACAAATACTTCAATTTATTGGTTCTAAAGATAATGAAACTGCTAATATTACTACTAAAGATGATATCGTATATAAGATAAAAGTAGACCCAGTTTATCTTCAGAATACTAACAACGTAATAATAGGTTCGATAGTAAATATAGAAGATATTACTAAAAAAGTTAAACTTGAAAATATGAGAAGTGATTTTGTTGCAAATGTAAGTCATGAACTTAAAACACCACTTACATCTATAAGTGGGTTTGTTGAAACACTAAAGTCAAATGAAAATATAGATGTGAATACTAGAAATAGATTCTTAGAAATAATAGAAAGCGAATCAGATAGATTAAAAAGGTTGATTGATGATATATTGCTGTTATCATTTGTAGAAAATAAAGATACTCTTCTTATGGAAAATGTTGTAGTATATGATGTATTTAAAGAGGTATATGAAATAACTCAACATTCAGCTAGTGAAAAAAATATAGAAGTTTTATATAAATGTGATGATAAATCAATAAGTATACTATCCAATAAAGACTATATAAAGCAAGTGTTCTTAAACCTAGTTGATAATGCTATAAAGTATACCCAAGATAATGGGATTGTACAAGTTGTAGTGTTAAAAGATGAAGAAAAAATCGTAATTAAAGTTATAGACAATGGTGTAGGGATACCAAAAGAAGATGTAGAACGCATATTTGAACGATTTTATAGGGTAGATAAAGCAAGAAGTAGGGATGTAGGAGGAACGGGTTTAGGATTGGCTATAACAAAGCATATAGTCAAATCACTAAATGGATGTATAAAAGTAAAAAGTGAACTTGGCATTGGTAGCGAATTTATAGTTACAATATTACAAAAAAATTTCCTTAAATAGAAGGGAATTTTTTTTGTTTTTTGCACAAACTATATAAGAGAAGGAGCTGAGAAAATGGAAGAAAGTTTATTGAATGCAAATTTATTTAGACACTCTTTTATAGTTGCATTAGTTGTAGGAATATTATGTAGAGGATTAGTTTTAAGAGTTACAGACAAACAATACCCATCAAGACCACAAGATTATTTAGAACAGATAATTATATCTGGGCTTTCAGCTTCGTTAGGTGCTATAGCATTACCTGCACTTATAGATAAGGAGTTTGCAGCCTTGACATTTTTTGCAGTAGCAATACAACAGTTTCAAGGTCTTGCAGAACAAGAAAGAATAACACTAAAGAATATCGATAATGAAGAATTAGTACCAAAAGGAGACGCTTACGTTGAAGAAATAGCATCTACGTATGAATCTAGAAGTTATATAAGTCTTTTTTCTGCACTGGTATCTTCGATAGTTTATATCGTTTTTGCAAGAAAGTATGGCCTTAGCTTTTTTTATTGCACAATCTTAGCTATTGTGTCAGGAGCTATTGTTGGTTTGATTTTTAGAAGATTTTTAAGAAGGAACAGTATAGCAGATATAGCAGATATAGTTCCTGCAAAAATAAGTTTTGAAGGACCTATTTTAATGGTAAATGGTGTAATAATAACTAACATAGGTCTAGAAAGTACAAGAGAAAAGTATAGAAATGAATGTCTGGCTATAGAAGTTATACCAAGAGATTTAGGTGCATTTGGAATAGTAAATGATATAGGGCAAAGACAAGCTATAATACATAATCTATTTATTCATATGGGGATAGATAGAGATGTAGATGAGGTTGATATTGTTGCTATATCTAAGACCAATTTAGAAAAAAGTACTGTGGTTATACCATATATGCCAATACTCAAAGATATAGATGTCATGATAGATGTAGTGAAAAGTACACCTATCATAGAAACATCAAAAGGAAAGCAGAGTGATTTTTCTAGAAAGACTTTGTAGATTTACATGTAAAATTTCAAATTAAATATTTTAGGAGTGATTTAATGGATAGAGTATTTTTTGTTGCTGTTATTATTGGTATAACATCTAGAATTATAATGTTGAATTTAGACCAAAAACAGTATCCAACGCAACCAAATGTTTTACTATCTCAACTTATATTAGCATTCGTCGCTTCTTCATTAGGAGCATTATTGGTTCCAGCTCTTATAAATCGTTCTTATACATCTATAACTTTTTTATCCCTAGCAGCAGAGCAATTTAGACAAGTGAGAGCAAATAGAAGAAATACATTGCAAAACTTAGAGGAAGTTCAACTTGTAAAGAGAGGAGCTGCATTCATAGAAGAGATAGCTAGAACCTATGAAGTAAGAAATTATATGTGTATAGTTACATCTTTTTTAACAATAGGATTGTATTATGTAATACTTGCAGAAACGAAAATAAGTGAAGGAATGAGTTTGGTAATAAGTTCAATTTGTGGATTAGTGTTAGCCTTTATATTAAAAAAACTTCTTACTAGAAAAAGTATTGGAGACATAGCTGATGTAATGCCTGCTGAGATTAGTTTTGTAGATGAGTCTATATTGAAGGTAGGAGATTTAAAGGGAATAACAAATATAGGTCTAAAAAGTGATAGAGAAGTATATATTAATAGAGGTGTAGGAATACAAATAATTCCTAAAAATAAGGATTATGCTAATGCAGGAATATTATTTGACTCCGGTCAAAGACAAGCAATAGTATACAATATATATTCAAGGTTAGGTTTATATGGAGATTATGGAGAACCTTCATTCGTACCATTACCTAGAAGAAATAAAGAGGATGAAAGTATAATGATTGCTTATTTACCAGTAGATAAGAATGTGGAAAAAGTAATGGAAGCTGTAAAGTCATGCCCAATACTTTCAAGCTCTAAAGGAAAAAACTTATCACTAAAAAATTATAAAATAGGAAAGAAAGGAAGTGCATAAGATGGGAATGGATATAGGTTTAAATGAATATACCCTAGCTATAGTTACACTTGATAAGAATATGAAAAATGGTGGAGGTTGTCCAATATTTTATGCAAATGATGAGAAAGACTTACAAAATAAGGCATTGTTGATGTCAAAGTGTGTAGGTGGAATGGTTCATGATATGACAAATGGGACGTTAATCATAGTAAAACATTAAATTTATAAAATTTTTTTAAGAACAAATAATATTTAAATTTTTAAGAAACTTAAATTTGAATATTATTTGTTCTAATCTATTTTATAGCTATTTACTTATATTGACTATTAGAATTAAAATGTGTTATTATGACATGAAATGCTTAAAAATGCTATCATAAAATATAATAAATAAATAAATTGCATATTAAAATACATTATAATAAGCATTGATGAATACAAAAGAGTGGTGAAAATATTGGAAGTAAATGTAAAAAAAGTAAATAATATTATAAGTAAGGTTTATAAAGATAGTATTGCAGAAGAAATGGGTATAGAGGTAGGAGATTTACTTATATCTGTGAATGAACAGCCAATACATGATATAATAGAGTATAGATTCTTACTAAGTGATGAATATTTAGATGTAGAAATACAAAAAAAAGATGGCGAAGTCTACATATACGAGATAGAAAAAGACTATGATGAAGATTTGGGTGTTGAATTTACAAATCCGATAATTGACCAAGCTAAAAGCTGTAGAAATAAGTGTATGTTTTGTTTTATAGACCAATTGCCAGAAGGTATGAGAGAAACTCTTTATTTTAAAGATGATGATTCGAGATTATCTTTTTTACAAGGAAATTTTGTCACACTTACAAATATGAGTGAAGAAGATATAAATAATATTATAAAATATAGAATAAGTCCTATAAATATATCTGTGCATACAACTAATCCAGAGTTAAGACAAAAAATGATAAGCAATAAATTTGCAGGAAAATTATATGGTATAATGAAGAGATTGGCAGATGCTCATATAGAAATGAACTGTCAAATTGTTTTATGTCCAGGTATAAATGATGGAAAGGAATTGGATAGAACAATAAAAGAACTAGCTCAACTTTATCCGTATGTAAACAGTGTTGCGATAGTTCCAGTTGGGATTACAAAGCATAGAGAAAATCTAGTAGAATTAAATATATTTAATGATAAGAGCGCAAGTAAAACTATAGAGCAAATACATCAAATACAACAGAAATATCTTGAAAAATTAGGTACTCGATTTGCATTTTTATCAGATGAATTTTATATACTATCTAATAGTGAATTGCCTGGATATGAAGAATATGAAGGTTTTTTACAGTTTGAAGATGGTGTAGGTATGATACGTAAGTTAAAAACAGAGATTGAAGAGTATCTAAATATATTGCCTGAGAAGATTCTAAAAAGAGAGAAGAAAGTATCAATAGCTACTGGTCATTCTGCATATGAATTTATACAGAGTATGGCAGATGCTATGATGGACAAGTTTAAAAATCTTCAAGTAAATGTATATGAAATCAAAAACAAGTTTTTTGGAGAGACAATAACTGTATCAGGTCTTTTAACAGCTAAGGATTTAAAAGAACAACTTGAAGATAAAGAATTAGGAGAAGCTCTTTATATAACAAGAAGTATGCTAAAAGCAGATGAAGAAATTTTCTTAGATAATATTGAATTAAATCAATTAGAAGAACTTATGAGAATAAAAATTATCCCTTGTTTGAATGAAGGAAAAGATTTTGTGGATAAAATTTTAAAATAGAAAACAAAAGATGGAAGGAGAAATAAAATGAGTATAAGTAGGCCAGTTGTAGCTGTAGTTGGGAGACCAAACGTTGGTAAGTCTACAATATTTAATAAATTTGCAGGAAAAAGGATATCAATAGTTGAAAATACACCTGGAGTTACAAGAGATAGAATATTTGCTGAAGTAGAATGGTTAGATAAATATTTTACATTAGTGGATACAGGAGGAATTGAACCTGATAGCGAAGATATAATATTATCTCAAATGAGAAATCAAGCCATGCTTGCAATGGACATGTCACATGTAATACTTTTTATAGTTGATGGTAAAGCTGGAATAACAGCTGCTGATAAAGAAATTGCACAATTGCTTAGAAAGACAAAAAAACCAGTAATCTTAGTGGTTAATAAGATTGATAGTCAAAGTCAATTTGATAATATATACGATTTTTATGAGTTGGGATTTGGAACGCCTTTTGCAGTTTCAGGAGCCAATAGTATGGGATTTGGAGATTTATTAGATGAGATAGTTGAAAATTTTCCAGCAGGATTAGATACAGAGTATGAAGAAGATATAATAAGAGTAGCTATAACAGGTAAACCAAATGCAGGAAAAAGTTCTATACTCAATAAGATACTTGGAGAAGAAAGAGTAATTGTAAGTCCAATTGCAGGAACTACTAGAGACGCAATTGATACTTATTTTGAAAAAAATGGACAGAAATTTCTTCTAATAGATACAGCAGGGCTTAGAAGAAAAAGTAAAATATATGAGACAATAGAAAAATACAGTGTAATAAGAGCTATGAGTGCTGTAGATAGAGCAGATGTAGTATTGATAGTAATAGATGCCTTAGAAGGTGTAACAGAACAAGATACAAAGGTTGCAGGTATAGCACATGATGAAGGAAAAGGATGCATATTTGTAATCAATAAATGGGATTTAATAGAGAAAGATAATAAGACTATGAGTAATTACACAAAAGATATAAAAGAAAAATTTCCATTTATGATGTATGCTCCAATCGTATTTGTTTCTGCAAAAACTAATCAAAGAATGAACAAGATACTAGATACAGTTGAATATGTGTCAAATGAACATTCTAAGAGAATATCAACTTCAGCACTGAATGAAGTAATTGGAGAAGCTGTAATGTTAAATCAACCACCATCTGACAAAGGTAGAAGATTAAAAATTTACTATGGGACTCAAACTGACATTAGACCTCCTAAAATTACATTGTTTATAAATGATAAGGATTTAACTCACTTCTCATATCAAAGATACCTTGAGAATAAGATAAGAGAAAATTTTGGATTTGAAGGAACTTCCATAAAGTTTGAGTATAGACAAAAAAATAAAAAATAAATATCTTAAAATATAACTAAAGGGGGGAAATTCAGTGGAGATATTTAGTTATATAATTATTGCTGTAGTTGCATATCTTTTAGGAAATATATCTACCTCATACATAGTTGCAAAGCGAATTGCTGGGGTTGATATAAGGACTCAAGGTTCTGGTAATGCAGGTTCGACAAATGTACTTAGGACACTTGGAAAAAGAGCAGGAGCAATGACATTTTTAGGTGATGTTCTTAAAGGTGTAATGGCTGTTTTAATATCAGAATTTGCAGCAAGATTGGTTGGAATAGATACTCTTTTAGCTGGATATCTGGCAGTTATATGTGTTGTAGCAGGTCATAATTGGCCAGCGGTTTTAGGATTTAGAGGAGGCAAAGGTGTTGCAACTTCACTAGGGGCAATGCTAGCTGTAAATCCAGTAATAACACTAATGTGTCTAGCAGTATTTATATTGGTGGTAGCTATAACAAAGTATGTTTCATTGGGTTCTGTTGTAGGAATAGGATGTTCACCAATATTTATGATTATGGTAAAAAATAAAGCTGGTTTAATAGTAGCTCTGTTCTTAACTGCATCAGTAATATATAATCACAGAGCAAATATAAAGCGATTATTAAATGGGACAGAGAGAAAAATTGGTCAAAAGAAAGAATAGTAAATATATTATACTCAGGTGGTGTTAAACATGGAGAAAGTATGTGTATTAGGTACTGGAAGCTGGGGAAGTGCATTAGCTTTAGGGCTTGCAAAAAAAGGTAATGATGTGAGCATGTGGACTCGAAAAGAGGAACAAGCTAAAAAAATAAACAGAACTAAAGAAAATACAGACTATTTACCAGGAGTATTATTTCCAAATAATATAACTATAAGTACTGATATAGAAAAAACTATAAAAGATTGTAAGGTGATAGTTTTAGCAGTTCCATCACAGGCTGTAAGAAGTACTTGCCAAAAAATAAAACCATTTATAAAAGAAGGACAAGTTATTGTTAATGTAGCTAAAGGTCTTGAAAAAGGGACTGGGCTTAGATTATCTCAAGTCTGTGAAGAAGAATTACCACAAAATCCATATGTAATACTATCTGGGCCATCTCATGCTGAAGAAGTAGCAAGGGATATTCCTACTACCGTAGTAGTTGCTTCTAAAGATTTAAAAATAGCACAGATGATACAAGATTTATTTATGAGCCCTAAACTTAGAGTTTATACGAATCCAGACATAGTTGGAGTAGAACTTGGAGGAGCATTAAAAAATATTATAGCATTTGGAGCTGGGATATGTGACGGATTAGGGTATGGTGATAATGCAAAAGCTGCCCTTATGACAAGAGGTATTAGTGAAATGAGCAGACTTGGAATTGCTATGGGAGCTAATATGTCTACCTTTGCAGGTCTTTCAGGTATTGGAGATTTAATAGTTACTTGTACAAGTATGCATAGTAGAAATAGAAGAGCTGGTATACTCATAGGTAAAGGGATGAGTTTAGAAGATACTTTAAAAGAAGTAAAGATGGTTGTAGAAGGCATAACTGCTACTGAAGTAGCACATGATGTTGCTGAAAAATTAGATATAGATATGCCTATAACTAATGCTATATATTCTGTAATAAAGAAAGGTTCAAATCCTAAAGAAGTTGGAATAGAACTAATGATGAGAAGTAAAAAGCATGAAATGGAAGAAGTAGTTTTAGGTGATGATATATAAACTATTGTATAATAAATAATAAATTTATTTTAGGGGTGTCTCAAAATGAACTTTTTAGTTTACGAGGCACTCATTTTTATATGAAATTAAATATATTTTTATTATTTCAACAATAAAAAAGGCTTATCTCTATTTTGAGACAGCCATATTTTAATTTTATTTAGCATGTTTTATTATGTATTCAATAGAAGAAATCATTTTCATAGTTAATTCATCATCATCAGAATTTTTTCCTGTGTTCTTTTTTAAGAATAATAGATTTTGATAAAAAGAAATAATTATATCATTGATTATGTCTAAATCTTTAGCTGGTATATATCCAGTATCTACAAGATTGTTTAATAGTATCTTATTTCTTTCCTTTATACTTTCTCCTGTAATCATTAAAGATATGTCACTATCATGAATACCTAAATCTTCTGGAAACATATCATAATATTGTTTTGTTATATAGCTAAGTTCATCACTAGACAAGTTAAAAAATACCTGGTAAAAAGCTTGAGCATTATCAAAAGAATGCTTACAAAATAATTTCCACATAATTATATATTTCTTATATTCATCATTGACATTTTCTATACATCTTGAAATATTCAAGTTATAATCTTTAAAATATTTTATAGATGCAAATGATATTAAATGGTCTAAATTTTTAAAGTATTTATATAGAGTTGAACTATTATAGCCAGCCATATCTGCAACCTTACGAAGTGTAATATTTTCTATACCTTCGTTTTCCATAATATTTTGAGCAGCTTCTATGAAATACATCAATATCCTTTTCTTTTGTAATTCTTTATTTGTCATTTTATTCACCTACAAATAATCAATATAGTTTATATAATCGTGATTTTATCATTAAACTTACCATAAATCAAGAATAATATTACAAAATACAATGTATACTCGTTATATTTTAGATAATTTAAAATCACTAGAATATAAAAAATTTTTTAAAATAAAATCATGATTGACAAAATAATCATGATTATGATAAAATAATCACAAATAAAATTAATTTACATACAAATACGACAAGTACTAAAAATATTAAGAATTTTAAAATAATATATTCATCCTTGTTGTATTGAATAAATTATCTGAATATTAAGAAAGAGGTGCATTATGTCAAATAATATGAGACTAGAAAGATTGAGAAAGTACATGAATGAAAAAAGCATTGAAATTGCTTTAATATTTGAACCAGACAATCAATTTTATATTAGTGGATTTAAAGCAATAACTTATTCTAGACCAATTGTAACAGTAGTAACTCAAGATAAAATAGAATTAATAGTACCTGGATTAGAAGAATTACATGCTAAAGAAGTTGCAAAAGTTGATAATGTATATGTGTATTATGAAATACCAGAAATGAAAGAACATGGAATATCACATAAACATTACTTAGATATAATTTTAAATAAATACCCTAAAGGAACAACTGTTGGAATAGAAAAAGATATAGTATCTGCAAGCTTTTCAGAGTATATAACTGATAAGTCATTTGCTATCAAAGATGTTGGAAGTAAAATATTTGAAATGAGATATGTAAAAGATGCAAAAGAAATAGAATTTTTGAAGATAGCAGGTTACCTATCTGATATAGGAATAAAAGGGTCTTTAGAAAATGTTAGAGTTGGGATGAGTGAATTGGAGTTTGACGTTGCAGGGGATAATGCTTTACTAAAATATGTTTCTGAAAATTATCCTGATACATATATAGGATTTGCAAACTGGACTTGTTCAGGGATTGATAGAACAGCACAACCTCATTTAGATTCTAATACTAGAATACTTCAAAGAGGAGATATAGTAATACATAGTAGACAGGTTTGGTATGAAAACTATAGAGCAGAAAATGAAAGAACTTTTATTATAGGCAAACCAACAGAAAGACAAAAAGAAGTGTTTAAGATTGCAGTAGAGGCTCAACAAGCTGGATTAGATACAATAAAAGCTGGTATACCAGCAAGAATGGTGGATGAAGCAGCAAGAGCTGTTGTTGCAAAGTATGGTCTAGAGTTATATTCAAATCATAGAATTGGTCATGGTTTAGGTTTATCAGAACATGAAGAGCCATATTTAAGATTTGACAATGAATTAATATTAGAAGAAGGAATGGTATTTTCTATGGAGCCAGGGATATATATACCTGGAGTTGGAGGATTTAGACACTCAGATACAGCAATAGTAGGTAAGAATGGTGCTACAATTATAACTAATTATCCAAGAAGTGTTGAAGAACTTATACTTGATATTTAAGTCAATACATTGTGTATGAGTCTGAATAAATTTGAAATTGGAGGAATTACAGTGAAAAAGAAAATTGGATTTTGGGATTTAGTATTTATGAATATATCAGCACTATTTGGGATTAGATGGATAGCTAAATCTACTGCCTCTAGTTTTGGATTGGGTCTTGGTTCTATACCAGTTTGGTTATTGTTTGCTTTTATATTCTTTGTTCCTTCATCACTTATATGTGCAGAGTTGGCTGCAACATATCCAAAAGATGGTGGACTTGGAGAATGGGTTAAACAAGCTTATGGAGAGAAGTGGGGATTTATGGTGTCATGGCTAAATTGGACATCAAAGATATTTTGGTATTCTTCTTTCTTGACTTTTTTAGCTATAAATATTGCATATATGCTTGGAAATCCAGATTTATCAAACAATAAGATGTTTATTTTAGCACTTTCACTCATAATATTTTGGCTGTTGTCCTTAGTAAGTACTCGTGGGATGGCATTTGGAAAATTTTTTACGAATACAGGAGCATTAGGTTCTACAATTCCTGCTATATTACTTATAGTGATGGCATTTATGTCTGTAGTTATTCTCAAAAAAGCTCCATCAGCATCGATATATACAATCCAAAATATAATACCAAAAATAGATGCCAATTCATTAGTTTCTATATCTGCTATAATATTTGCATTATCAGGAGCTGAAACGACTGCTAATTTCATAACCGAAATGGATAATGCTAAGAAAAACTTTCCTAAAGCTATATTAACTGTGGCTGTTTTAATAGGAGGAATCTATATCTTAGGTTCAGTAGCAATAACAATGATACTTCCTCCAGATAAAATTGCAGCATCTACAGGGATACTAGATGCATTAGCTAAAGTTGCACAAGATTTAGGTATAGGAAGTTGGTTTATAAGAATAGTAGCATTTGGAATAACTTTATCAGTACTAGGAGCATTAATACTTTATATAGCAGGTCCAGTAAAGATGCTTTTTGGAAATGTAAGAGAAGGTGTATTTCCTAAGCAATTGACTGTTACAAATAAATACAATATACCATCAAATGCAGTAATAGTTCAGGCTATAATAGTGAGTCTACTTCTTGTAGGAACAAACTTATTACCATCAGTAGATAATATATATAATGTTCTTGTTACTATGACAGCATTAACAGCATTATTTCCATATGTCTTGCTTTTTACATCTTATATTAGACTTAGAAAGACAAGACCAAATGAAGAAAGACCATATTCAATTGCAAAAAGTGATTCAGTTTGTATCAATATTGCCAGAATGGTACTTGTAGTAACTGTAGTTGGCATACTTTTCTCAACGGCACCAGTTATGGAGACTTTAAAAGATAATATAATCTATGAGATTGAAATGATAGGAGGAGGTCTTTTTGTTATAATAACAGGTTTAATGCTATGGAAGAACTATGAAAAAAAGATATCTAATAACTCTGGACGTTAGTATAAATAAAAATATAATTATTATGGTGAGCTAAAAGAGTTTACTTTTAGCTCATAACTCACCATAAATTATTGATAGATTAACCTAATATATTAATAAATATTCCGAAATATTGAATAAACAATACAATAAGCAATAATTAATTATCATGAAAATTTACAGGTATTTACATAAGGAGGAAGTATGTCAGTTGAAGTAAATAAACCAAGCATTTGGAAAAATTTCAAAGTCTTGATAATACTCTTTGTAGCAGGAGCATTTATATATGCTTTACCATATTTAAAGAATTATTATTATGATACTTTTGCACAAGCATTTAATCTTACAAATACACAAATGGGAAGCTTAGGAAGCATTTATGGTCTACTTGCAATGGTATCATACCTTTTTGGTGGTTTTTTAGCAGACCGTATTTCAGCCAGAAAATTGCTTTCAGGTTCTTTAATTATTACAGGAATATCTGGTCTTGTATTAACACTTTATCCTCCATATATTGTTGTGTTTTTAATCCATGCCTTATGGGGAATAACAACAATACTTACTTTTTGGCCAGCTCTTGTAAAAGCTGTTAGAATGTTAGCATCTGAAAATGAACAAGGAAAAGCTTTTGGATTTATGGAAAGTGGTCGTGGAATTACCAATGCAATTCATCTATCTCTAGTATTGATACTATTTGGGTATATTTCATCAAAAGTAAGTGATAAATCTGGTCTTACAGCTATTATAGTATTATACTCGGCAATAAATGTAATAGTTGGAGTATTAGTATTTTTCAAATTAAAGGATAATGAAAAAGAGGTATCAGCAAAATTTGATAAAGAAGCCTTTTTTGCAGTAATAAAAATGCCTCATACATGGATAATAACAATAATAATGTTTTGTTCATATTCAGCTAATATGTCATTTTATTATTTTACGCCTTATTCAACTGAAGCATTTGGAGCTACTGTGGTGTTTGCATCTGCAATCTCAATATTAGCTCAGTATTGTAGACCAGTAGCATCAGCTGCTTCTGGATTACTTGGAGATAAAGTTGGTTCATCAAAGATTATATCTTATGGATTTATACTTATGATTGCAGGTCTTTTAGGTGTAATATTTACACCAACAAAATCATCTATGATTTATATACTATTGATTGGATGTGTTGCAATATATGTATCTATGTATGCAATTCAAGGTTTACACTATTCGTTACTTGAAGAAGGTAATTATTCATTATCAATATCAGGAACTGCTATAGGAATAGTTGCTACGTTAGGATATCTTCCAGAAGTACTTTGTCCTTTAGCAGCAGGGAAGATATTGGATGCATTTCCGGGTGTAACTGGATATAGGTACTACTTCATAGTTCTTACTATAGTAGCCATAATTGGATTGGTGTTTACATTTATATGGATGAACATGACAAAAGAAAGACGTAAAGAACTTATTGAGATGAATAATAATTCAAATGAAAATACTACTAAAGTCAGTTAATATAATACACTACTATTTGGACCAGCAATATTAATTTAATTTACATTGAAATTTACAAATTTCTATATGTAAATTAAATTAATATTGCTGGTCTTTATTTTTCTATTTTAAGAATATTAACCCTTAACTCTAAATATAATTTAATAAGATTAGATGTATAGGAGGAATAATATGAATAATAACATATACGAAGATATATCCAAAAGGACTCAGGGGGATATATATATTGGAGTAGTTGGACCTGTAAGAACAGGAAAATCAACTTTTATAAGAAAATTTATGGAAAAGTTGGTTATACCTAATATAGACAATGAATTTAAAAAGGATAGAACAAGAGATGAGATACCCCAAAGTGGTTCAGGTAAAACGATAATGACAGTAGAACCAAAATTTGTACCAGCAGATGGTGTAGAAATAAAAATAAAAGACACAGTATCTTTAAAAGTAAGAATGGTAGATTGTGTTGGATACATAGTTGAAGGAGCTTTAGGGCATGAGGAAGGTGGAAAACAAAGATTAGTATCCACTCCTTGGTCACAAGAAGCTATGACATTTGAAAAGGCAGCAGAGATAGGAACTAAAAAAGTTATAAAAGACCATTCTACAATAGGGATAGTTGTCTTGACAGATGGTTCAGTTACTGGAATTGACAGAAAAAGCTATGTAGAACCAGAAGAGAGAGTTATACAAGAATTGAAAAATCTTAAAAAACCATTTGCAGTGGTTTTAAATACGTTAAGTCCAAAAAGTGAGGAAACGAGTATGCTTAGAAGTGAATTGGAAGAAAAGTATGAAGTTCCAGTTCTTCCAATGAATGTGGTTGAAATGGAAGAAGAAGATATAGAGGAGGTTATGGAAGCTGTATTATATGATTTTCCACTTACAGAAATAAGAATCAACTTACCAAAATGGGTTGAAGGTCTTGAAAGAAATCATTGGATAAAAAGTAGCATAATAACAACATTAAAACAAAGTATTATAGATATAGGTAAAATAAGGGATATAGAAGGTATTATACAAGGATTTTCTGAGTTAGAGTTTTTGGAAGATACAGGTGTTGATAATGTAGAGCTAGGAGAAGGTGTTATAAATATTGATTTACAGACAAAGCAAGATTTATTCTATAATGTCCTTGAAGAAAAAAGTGGATTTAAAATTGAAGGAGATTATCAACTGCTTAGTCTGATAACTAGACTATCTAAAGTTAAAAATGAGTATGATAAAATAGAAAGTGCTTTAATAGATGCCAAGATAAAAGGATATGGAGTAGTAGCTCCTTCCTTAGAAGAACTTAGTCTGGAAGAACCAGAAATAATGAAACAAGGAAAACAATATGGTATCAAGTTAAAAGCCAATGCACCATCACTTCATATTATAAAAGCAGATATATCTACAGAGGTTTCTCCAATAGTTGGAAATCAAAATCAAGGTGAAGAGATGATAAAATATCTTATGGAAGTATTTGAAGAGCAACCAGCAGATTTATGGGAATCAAATATGTTTGGTAAGTCACTACATGACTTAGTAAAAGAGCAATTACAAAGTAAATTATATACTATGCCAGAAGAGATAAGAGTTAAAATGCAAAAGACTTTACAAAAAATTGTAAATGAAGGAAGTTCTAATATTATAACTATTTTGTTATAAAAATATAGCTACTTATTAAAGTGAAACGTCTGTTTGCTTTAGTAAGTAGCTTTTTATTTATAACAATTAATAAACATACTTATATAAATTGACAATAATTGATAATTGTGGAAAAATTATAGTGGGTGAAGTATATGTTTCGACAGGATTGTTTCAAAGCTAAAAATTTCTAGGAGTGTAAGATGAAAAAGTATGAGATATTTATTTTTATGAGTATAATAGTTTTGTGTTTTATAAGTTTTCCACATAAAGTTTTTGGACAAGAGGAAAATTGTCTTGAAGATTTTGAAAGGTGGGTTCAAGAAAATAAAAATAATAAAGAAGAAATAGTTTATACTCTTTCTTGTGATATGGTAATAGATGAAGAGTTTAGATTTTATATTCCTTATGACAGTAATTTTACAATAGATACCAACAAATATAAAATATTGATAAAAAATCATGGGAGATTTATTATTGATGATAATGAATTGAATATAATAGGTGAAGGAGGAAAAGAAGGAGTAATACATATAGAAAATGGTGGAAGTATAAGTATTGGTATAAACAACATAATTGCTACTGATGGGACAGCCTTATACGTTGAAGAAGGAGGAGACTTACATATTAAATCATCCTACGAATCTGTTGAAAAAATAAAGGCAAATGGAAAAGATGCAATAGGAATTTATACTGAAAATGATATTAGAATACTAAATAAGGATATTGAAGTGAATGGAGAACATGCTATAGGTGTTTATTCTAAAGGTGATGTTGAGATAGAAGAAACTTCAATAAAAGCATATAGTAGCAACAATGAAAGTGGGTTACTAAGAGATAATAATAAGTTGGCACAATCAATTATATCAGAAAGTAAGAAAGTTTATATAATTGATGATTATAATGAGCTTATACCCTCTATAGCTGAAGATTCTGGCTATGATATTGTGAAATGTTGTCATAGGGGAATTGGTGTATTTAGTGATGAAATAAAAGTAAGTAAAGATGATAAAATAGAAAATATAAAATTTCCCAAATATATGGTATTAGAAACATCTAGTGGTAATCGACTTGATATAGATGTAGAATGGGATTTTACTGATTATTATGAAAATTTGGAAAAGAGAGAAAATTTTAATATAACAGGAAAGTTTAAAACAGAAATGTTAAATAAAGAAAAAATTATAATAAATGATGATGTAGTTCCTAGTTTGAATGTATCTGTTATAGAGAAAAAACCAATAGACAATTTGGAACTGGAATTTCAAAATACAAAAAATGGATATGTAGCTGTTTTATTTTATGATATGCCGTATAGTGCAAGTAAGGTTTTTGTTGAATATTCAAGCGATGGAATCAATTGGATATCTGAAGAGCAGGAGGATATTAGAGATCAAGCTATACTTTTTTTTGAAGATTTTAAGTTGCGTTGTTTTAGAGTAAAAGTTGTAGGAGGATTAAAAGAAGGGTATTCAAATATAGTTTTTAAACCAGGATTTATAATGGGAGGCGGAGACAACCAAGAGACGCCAGATGATGAACGGGAAAATGATGATATTGATGGTGACCGTGGAGGAGGAGGTAGAGACGACCCGGATAGAGATGAGGATGATAACAATCAAGATGGGAATAATGGAAATGAAAATAATGATAGTAATAACAATCAAAACAATAATAATGAAAATAATAATAATGAAAATGATAATTCTGATGAGAAACAACCAAATACTCCTAAAGATGATGTAGAATCAAGTACTGATAGCAATGAAAATAAAAATCCTCATGATATACCTAAAGACGGTAATAAAGAAAATAATTCTGATAAAGAAAAAGGATTTTACAATAAAAATTCAATTACAGAAAATGATGATAATTATGATTTAAGCTCAAAATCAGTATTTGGTACCAATGAACATTCTTTTCCTTATAGGGAAAGTATTTCTAACAAAAATCAAGATACAAATAAAAATAAGTCAAATATAAGTGATTATGATGGAATAATAAATAATAATTATAAATTAGAATCTAAAGAATATAATCTAAAAAAAGATATTATTTTTTTATTTTGTATACTAACACCAATTATGATTGGTTCTATATTAATTGTAAATCCTGATACTAGAAAAAGTATAATTAAATTCATAAAATTAAAAAAATAATTTTTAGAAAGGTATTATTTAGAAAATCATGAGATTGCTAAGTAATACCTTTCATTATTATGAAAACTGTATTTATTGTTGAGAAAACATATATAATATATGAATTTTCTAAATAGTATAAAAATAATAGAATATTGAAAAAAAATTGACAAATGAATGTATAGGTATTAAAATATATTAAATATATACATAAAAAGTGGTTTACTAACAAATAAATGAAATATATGTTAACACATAGTTCAATTTGTAAAAATATAAGATTTATAAAAAAATAAGGGAGGATATTATTATGAAAGCAATTTTAACAGTAATTGGAAAGGATAAACCAGGTATAGTGGCAGGAATTAGTGATGAATTATACAAGCAAAATATCAACATAGTAGATATATCACAAAAAATATTACAGGATTATTTTACTATGATTATGATAGTTGATTTGGAGAAATCATTAAATTCTTTTGAGAAAACGGTTGAGGACTTGGTTGAAAGAGGTAAGAAATTATCAGTGGATGTAAAAATTCAGCGAGAAGAAATATTTAATTCAATGCATAATCTGTAGTAGACAGTAAGGGGAGGTGATAATAGTGAATGTAGGAAATATACTTGAAACAATAAAGATGATAGATGAAGAACAGTTGGATATAAGAACTATAACTATGGGGATTTCTTTATTAGATTGTATAGACCCTGATGGAGATAAAGCTAGAGAAAAAATATACAATAAGATTATGAGTTCTGCTAAAGATTTGGTGAAGGTTGGAAAAGATATAGAGCGTGAATTTGGTATCCCAATTGTAAATAAAAGGGTATCAGTAACTCCAATTTCCATTATTGCAGGTGCAACAGATGAAAATGACTATGTAAAGTTTGCACAGACATTGGATAAGGCTGCAGAGGATTTAGGTATAGATTTTATTGGTGGATTCTCAGCATTAGTTCAAAAGGGATATACAAAAGGTGATAAGATACTAATTAAGTCAATTCCAAAAGCTCTAGCAAGTACTAATAAAGTATGTGCTTCAGTAAATGTAGGTTCTACAAGATGTGGTATAAATATGGATGCAGTGAAAGAAATGGGAGAAATCATAAAAGAAACTGCAGAATTAACAAAAGATGCAAAAGGTTTTGGTTGTGCAAAATTAGTAGTATTTTGTAATGCAGTAGAAGATAATCCATTTATGGCAGGAGCTTTCCATGGTGTTGGTGAGGCTGATAGAATTATAAATGTTGGTGTAAGTGGCCCTGGTGTTGTTAAGAGAGCTTTAGAGAAAGTAAAGGGAGAGCCTTTTGATGTTGTTTCAGAAACAGTTAAAAAGACTGCATTTAAAATTACAAGAGTTGGACAACTTGTGGCAAAGGAAGCTTCTAGTAGATTGGATGTTCCATTTGGGATAATAGACTTATCACTAGCTCCTACACCTGCTATTGGTGATTCAGTAGCAAATATATTAGAGGAAATGGGTCTTGAAGTTGTTGGTACTCATGGGACTACAGCAGCATTAGCACTTTTAAATGATGCTGTTAAAAAAGGTGGAGTAATGGCATGTTCACATGTTGGAGGACTTAGTGGAGCGTTTATACCAGTATCTGAAGATGCAGGTATGATTGATGCTGTTATTAAAGGTGCTTTAAGTATAGATAAGCTTGAAGCAATGACTGCTATTTGTTCTGTAGGTCTTGATATGATAGCTGTGCCAGGAAATACTACAGCAGGTACGCTTGGAGCCATGATAGCTGATGAGGCAGCAATAGGTATGATTAATAATAAGACTACAGCCGTTAGAATTATACCAGCCCCAGGATGTGATGTAGGTGATATGGTAGAATTTGGAGGACTTTTAGGACGAGCACCAGTAATGCCTATAAATACAAATTCATCTGAATTATTTACTCAAAGAGGAGGAAGGATTCCAGCTCCTATACATTCATTTAAAAATTAGTTATATTACATATAATAATATTTAATTAAATATTTAGATGGTTAAATTAAAGAAGTCTATGCATTTAAATATTATATAAGATAATGAACTTTGTTAAGATAATA
>OGSS01000523.1_pt1 | contig 38213 bp, 45 predicted proteins | sample 1553591 | NCBI WGS metagenome assembly OGSS01 (sample SAMEA2580061, study PRJEB22360) | human gut metagenome | biome: human gut; feature: human-associated habitat; material: faeces | place: Denmark | collected 2008/2010
GATTTCCATACTATTGACAGCCCGGTCTTTGCTGGCTGGTGGGGGAAAGTAGAATGCTGTATGGGAATTCATGGGAATAACGGTAATATGTTGCTCACCATCCCCTCATTCCTCAAACCTTTGTGCTATATTCTCTCTTTATAAATTTGAGGTATGCCGGGATGCAGAGGTAGTACTGGACATAAAAAGAGAGCGGGACTGTACATGGTAGTACGTTCCACTCTCTTTTTATGGGCAGGGTCGAATAAGCGCCTGCCGAGGGATGTGGGAATAAACATTTTGTAATTAAATTTGAGGCAGGCCGGGAAATAAAGGCTGTTCCAGCCATAGAAAAGCCCCGGGACTGTACACAGACAGTACGTCCAGGGAGCTTTTGGATGGCTGGGGCAAGATTTGGAGCATATTGTAATCAGAAATTTCGTGATAGGCCGGGATGCGTAGGTGGCACTGGACAGAAAAAAGAGAGCGGGACTGTACATGGTAGTACGTCCCACTCTCTTTTTTGTGGGCAGGGCCGCATACGCGCCCGGACCATCCGAAATTTTAAAGGTTTAGCTCCTTGGCGTGTGCCGCCATCCCTTTAATACATGCTTCCATAACTACCGCCATATCGAGGCCCAGGCGTTCAACGCCTTCTTTGATACACTGACGGTCTACACCTTCTGCAAAGGCCTTATCCTTGAATTTCTTTTTCAGCCCTTTCACCTTCATGCCATTCATGCCTTCCGGGCGCATAAGGGCATAAGCCATGATGATGCCGGAGAGGCCGTCCACGGTGATGAGGCTCTTTTCCATATTGGTTTCCGGTTCTCTTTCAATGCCGCAGACTTTGTAGCCGTGAGAGATGATGGCTTCAGAATCTGCATTGTCGATGCCTTCCGGATCCAGAATTTCATGGACATGGTGGCAGTGTTCGTCCGGATACTTTTCATAATCCACATCGTGAAGATAACCGATGGCGGCCCAATGATCGCGGTCTTCATGGAAATAATCGGCCATGGCTTCCATGCAGGCACTTACGGCCTGTGCATGGGTGAATAAATGAGCTTCCGTCGTATAACGGGGAAGGATTTCTTTTGCTTTTTCCAGTGTCAGCTGCATAATCTTCTCTCCTTTGGCCAATGGGCCGGGTAGTGCATCAATATAAAAAAATCTATTTATTCATTATAGTGAGAAGAATGGGGATTGTAAATAGTGTATAATAATACCCGGATTTTCAGGAACACAGAATGGAGGTGATGGCCTGTGGGGCAGCAGCTCATAATCCGAGAGGCCGTGGAAGAGGATGAAACCATGATGCGCTGCATCTATAATGCATGCATGGGAAAGGAACCCTGGGCGGCTGATTACCGGCTGTATACGGAAAAGGCCATGCATTCTTTTTTCGAGGAGAAGAGGGAAAAAGGTTATCCTGTATTGGTAGCTGTTGTGGGGGGCCGTCTGGTGGGATTTATTTCAGCAAAGCAATTTACCGAGTGGAAGACGGAGGGAAACGTCTGGGAATATGGTGTTTATGTGGATGGGACCTGCCGGAGAATGGGTGTAGCTACAGCGCTGCTGGAATCTCTCTGCACCAGGGCAGTGGAGGAGGGCGTGGAATCCCTCATGGCCTGTATTGATGTGAAGAATGTTCCTTCCCTGTGGTTTCATGAAAACCGGGGTTTTGTTTCTGTGGGAAGCTTTACCAAATGGAGAAAAGAGGGAGAACCCCGGACAGTGGTCCTTTATGAATTATCTATTGCGTAAAATTTAATATGCATTAACTTCCTGCTGGTGCTATAATCATAGCTGTTCAATCTTAAAATACACAGCAGAGGAGATGGTTTTATGAACGCCAAAAATGGGACAATATACATTGTCTTAACCGCATTGGCATTTGGCACGATGGAAATTGCGCTGAAAATAGCCGGTTCATCCTTTACCGCATTTCAGCTCACCTTCCTTCGGTTTTTTATTGGTGGATTGCTTTTGCTTCCGCTGGCAGCGAAGGATTTGATCAGAAGACATGTGCATCTGACAACATCGGACTGGGGGTATATCGCTGCCCTGGGGATAATTAACGTTATGTTCAGCATGGTGCTGTTCCAGATCGGGGTTAACAAATCCAATGCAGGACTGGCAGCGATTGTCTTCTCCTGTAATCCGGTATTTACCATGATTTTCTCCTACTTTATTACGCATGATGCACTGACCAGACAGAAAATTATCACTATCATTCTGTCCCTTATCGGTCTTTGTATTGTCGCCAACCCGGTGTCCATTATAGAAAACGGGAGCATGGGTCTGCTGATTGTACTGGCAGCAGCTATCAGTTTTTCCCTGTACACCACCCTGGGTAAGCTGCGCATTAAGAAAATCGGCGGCAGCGCCATGAACAGTTTCAGTTTCATCATTGGTTCTTTTGGTGTGCTGGCCATTCTGTTCTTTACCCATGGCCCGATTCTTTCCGGCATTGATTCTCACTCCATCTGGCCACTGATTTACACCTCTGTGGTGGTAACCGGATTTGGTTATGTATGCTTTATGAAGGCCATCGAACTGTCCGGCCCGGCCAACGCATCCTTTGCTTTCTTCATCAAGCCGGTAGTAGCACTGATTCTGGCGTCCATCGTACTGGGCGAACCGATTACCCTTCGCGCCGTTATCGGACTGGCTCTGATTATTGCCGGCTGCGTTCTGGCTGGTCCGATCGAACGCCTTCTGTTCAAGAAGAAACTGTCCGAATATCCGGTACTGGATACTGAGCCAAAGAAGGCCAGCGAGGTAGCAGGAAACCCACTGGTAGTTACCGTATCCAGAGAATTTGGTAGTGGCGGCCGCGCTATTGGGCGCCGCCTGGCTAAAGAACTGGGCGTACCTTTCTATGATACGGAAATCATGCAGATGGTTGGCGAACGGGAAGGGCTGAGTCTGGAAGAAGTAAAGAAACAGGATCAGTCTATTGAAAACCGTTTTATCTATAATCTGTTTGATAAATACACCCATCTGGCCTCCGGTGCCGTAGCACCTAAGGATGAACTGTTCCTGGCAGAGACCTCGGTCATTAAGGAACTGGCAGAGAAAGGTTCCTGTGTCATCGTAGGGCGTCTGGCCAATGTCATTCTCAAGGACAGACCCAATACATTCAACCTGTTCATCGCCTCTGATCCGGAATGGGCAGCCCGCCGTGTCATGCTTCGCGAAAAGGTAGACAAAGCCACGGCACGCCGTATGATTGCCGATGTAAACAAACGCAGAAGCGAACACTGCCGTTACTACACCGGTACATTCTGGGGCTATGCAGCCAACTATGACCTTCTGCTCAAGTCCAGCGAATGGGGCATCCCTGAATGCATCAAACTGATTTTGAGCGCTATTCAGCATCGACTGAGTCTTGAAGTAGCCAAAGACGAAGCCACAGAGAAGCAGACGGTTTGATAAACCATAGATTCATAATAAAAGAAAGCATCGAAAATCCGATTTCAATTTAGATTTTCGGTGCCTTTTTTGTGCCTGCATAAGCCCCGTGTATTTGTATGAATTTGGGGCATGGGAGTCATTTGACTTCCGGATTCTTTCCCTATACGATCAGATCGCCTGGGAAAGGAGAATGTTATGAAATTTGAGATACTTATTGAAGAAACCATCAGTGATACTTTTTATGTTGACGCCGAAACCAGGGAAGAAGCACTTTCTATGGCAAGGCAGAAATATCAGCACGGGGATTTTATACTTGAGCCAGGTCATTTGCTGGATGTAAAATTTATCCCTTTAGCAACAGATGAAGAATAGAAGATTACATCGGTGTTGAACCGGTTTGAAAGCTTCCTTTATAATCAGGATAAAGGAGGCCTCTATGAATATCTGTCTTGATATGTCCCTGACATCGAAATACACCAGCCATTCCCAGATGGCGCGGGTGGTGACAGAACAGTGGGTTGAAAAAAATATGTTCTGTCCGCGTTGTGGAGCAGGTCATATTATACATTTAAAAGCTAATCGTCCAGTAGCTGATTTTGCATGTCCGCAATGTGGTGCAATTTTTGAATCGAAAGCGAAACGGGGGACTTTAGGAAGAAAAATTACTGACGGAGCCTATGAAACCATGATTCGCAGGATTCACGAAGCGGATAATCCGGATTTCTTTTTTATGTCCTATGATCTGGATAATGCCAGAGTGCGCGATTTCCTGATTATACCAAAGCATTTCTTTGTGGATTCTATTATAGAAAAAAGAAAGCCTCTGGCCGATACGGCGCGAAGGGCTGGATGGGTTGGATGTAATATCTTACTGGAAGAAATTCCATCTTACGGACGTATTTCGCTCATTCAGAATGGCAGGATAGCTGATAAAGAAGATATATGCCGGAAATATCAAAGAACATCTTTTCTGGCGGACATGAACATCCCATCAAGAGGATGGCTCATGGACGTTTTTCGCTGTCTCGAAGACATAAAAACAGAAACATTTACATTGCAGGAAATGTACCAATTCGAAGGCCGCCTGCAGATTCTTCATTCCGAAAATCACAACATCCGAGCCAAAATCCGCCAGCAATTGCAGTACCTGAGAGACAAAGGACTGATTCAGTTTATAGAACGAGGCGTTTACAGAAAGATTCGTTGATGTAGGTAAAATATATCTAAATATATCTGAAAATCAGAAAAAGCTGAAGAAAATCCAAAATCATGTGTTTTTTCAGCTTTTTGTATGGGTAATTTCAAAATAATCAGAATTCAATAAAAATTATCTGTAGAGGAATAAAGTGAGTATATCCCAGTGTTGGATACCTGAAAAAGGTATCCTTTTCATTTTTTATTATCCTTGGGTAAGGGGGTGATTTTTACATCCAGTAAATTCCCCGGTGCGAGTATGAACTCACCTTGTCTGTATTTTTACTGTGCCATGAGGATGGCTTCTTGTTTGTTGTTGGCATTGATGCAAAAGGTATCACTGATGGTTTCTTCGATGAGAATTTCAAATTGCATAAAGGACTCCTTTCAAAAGTGATCAGATCGTATACCGGAATGGATATAAAGTCAATACAGGACAACCCAGTTGACAGGAGTCAACTGAATTGCATGGAATCGATTGTTTGCCCATCGCTCGCAATTTACAATAAAAATAAGGTGAATACCGATGGATACAGGAGAATGACTGTTCATCCCTATGCAGATGTGGCATGGGCTGTATAGGAATCAGGGATAAAAAGATATCCGGTATTCCGTGTATGGAGCCTGGGAATTCATTAATCCGATTAGCTTTATTTCAGTGAGGTGGACTATGATTTTTGATTTCAGCAAAGAAGTAAAGACAGCAACCAGTGAACGAGAACGGAAAGAAGCCATGATTGACCGTATCATTCGGCCTGAAGTTGAGGAAGCTATACGGGAGGCAGGGCTTAATCCGTCATATTTTATGGTGAACAAAGCTTCTGAACAGGAGTTTTTTAAAAGGCCTTTTACCGATACACAGGAAGATGGCTCGTTTGCCAGCCTATATTATGATTGGATTACCCCGGATACGCTGTATCGCTGTGAATGCCGAATCGAATTATCCTGGGATTTTCTGACAGTAAAAAGCGAAACCGATATGTATCGCATGGAGCACTATAGCGAAGGAAAACCGGAATGGCAATATTTTAATGGAGAAGACTGGGAAGAGGGGCCGGAGGAGGATTTCTTCCCGATTACTGACCTTGAACTACGGTGGCTGCAATAAGGGAAAGAAGGATTGATGAGCTAACTCTCCTCTCTTGCTTTTTTTAGCAAAGATAGTATTATTTGCATATATGACTGCTTCTATATGACGGATTTTATATGACTATTCCTATATGGTGGTTTTAATATGATTGAGTCTATATAACAGGTATGAGAGGTAATTGTTATGGCAAATCGGTATCCAAGATTAGTGATCAATTTGAATCATCTAAGACATAATGCGCATCAGGTGGTAGATACCTGTGCGGCCCGTGGCATCAGTGTGGCTGGGGTTATCAAGGGGGCAGCAGGTATGGTTCCGGTAGCGCAGGCTATGGCGGATGGTGGATGCCAGTTTCTGGCATCTTCCCGTATGGAACAGCTGGCGGGTGTAAAGGCAGCCGGGATTACTACACCGCTCCTTATGCTTCGTGTACCTATGCTCAGTGAAGTAGATGAGCTGGTCCGTGTAGCGGAATATTCATTGAACAGCGATATTACCGTACTTCGCGCTCTGAACCAGGCAGCTGGGGAAGCGGGTAAGGTACATCACGTCATTATCATGGCTGATCTGGGAGATCTTCGCGAAGGTTTCTGGGATAAGGATGAAATGGTGGATGTATGTGCGGAAGTGGAAGAACATATGGACAACCTGGATCTGGCCGGCGTTGGTGTGAACGTGGGCTGCTATGGTTCGGTTGTGGCTACACCGGAAAAGCTGCAGGAACTGGTTGACGTTGCCCGTCGCGTAGAAGAACGCATCGGCAGAAAGCTGGACATCGTATCCGGCGGAGCCAGCTCCAGTTACATGCGCGTGCTGGATGGAAATATTCCGGAAGGCATCACCAATCTCCGTATTGTGGAAGAAATCCTTCTTCCACAGGATCTGCTGTACCTGTATGGCTATCCGCTGAACGGTATGTATGATGATGTATTTACCCTGGAATCCCAGGTTATCGAAGTGCGGGATAAGCCATCCTATCCAGTAGGAGAACTTGGCGTAGATGCTTTCGGTCATAAGCCGGTATACATCGACAAGGGCATCCGCCGTAAGGTACTTCTCGCTATGGGCCATTTGGACTACTGTGACTACAAGGATCTCATTCCGCAGGCCAAGGATGTAGAAATCCTTGGCTGCTCCAGCGATCACACCATTATGGATGTTACCGATGCACCAAGAACCTATCATGTAGGCGATATTGTGAAGTTTAATCTGATTTATGGGACAAACCTGTTCCTCTGCCATTCTCAGAATGTACAGAAGGTCTTCATCGACGAAGAATAAGGATGAACTGAAGTTCATTGAACTTCTTTCAGGCAAAATCGAAGGGTATGACGAAACGGCTTCCTGTTGGAAGTCGTTTTGTTATGCTTTTTATAAAAGACAGGAATGAGTATTGAGATAGATGAGCTAAAGCGCAAAGAACGCAAGAAAGGCAGAGGCTCTTTCGAGACGGAGCCAGACATGTTGTGCTCATGGGTGATATGGCATATTTTCTTATAAACATGCTATACGCAGTATCCCATTCCCCTCTGAAGTCTCAGTCTGAACTATCTGATAATCTAAGGAAGGCCTTGGGGCCTTCCCATAGACACCGGACGGGGATTGCGCTTATACTGAAAGAGAAACTCTGTTAACGAAATAAGGAGAAATATTATGGCAGAAGCAATCAGAAAGAATAATAAAGGACCGCTGTTCCAGCAGTATCTGGAAGAAAAGAATATGGCTCAGGCTTTTGAACGCCAGCAGTCCAACGATTCCACACAGAAGATGATTTTCATGACCGCTATCCCGGTAGGAAACTATCGTCTTCTTGGCACTATCATCACCGACAACACCATGTTTGTCATTACCCGTTTCCATCTGGGATACGTAAACCGTAAAGATGGTCATTATGATGCTTTTATGCATTATCTGGCAGAAGTGAACGCGCGCCACGCCCTGTTCAAAATGCTCGTTACCGAAGATGGCCGTGTATTCATTGACAGCTGCTGTCCTTTCCTGGACGAAAGCTTTGATCCCTTCTCTGTAAATGTAACCTTCAGTCTCGTAGTAGACTTCCTGCAGAATAATTACGAAGAAGTGCTTAAGCATCTGGACAGACCTGGGGATGCGAGGGAGGGGATTTCGTTGAGCGTCAACTAAAATTTCGGCCGGTCCGGGCGCATATCTTGTTCCGGCTCGGAAAATCATTCCTGAACGTACCCCGCACGTACAGTTCAGAAAGTGATTTTCCGAGCCAGAGCAACCTCTGCGCTCCGGCCTGGCTCGAAATTTAGGAAGGTAAGAATTTGTAATGTCCGGTCTTCCGTTTTGGGCTGTGTCGCTTAATATGGTTTCAGAACCTCTGCTTACGAGGTACAGCGGAGACCTGAACCATACTGGCTTCTTGCCAAAATGAAAGCCTGGCTCGAAATTTTGAAAGGGTGCGGAATTTATAACGGCCGGTTCGGGTTGTTAAGGATTATATCTCATGAGCTCTGCTCATTTTTCTTAAAAGGAGGATTGTCTCGTGTCAAACCATATCCGAGGACTTATCCTCTGTGCAGCAGGTTCTCTCTGCTGGAGTATATCCGGTATTGCCGGCCAGTTTTTACTGGAAGATAAATCGTTTATCCCGTCTCAGCTTACGACGGTGCGCATGATTGGTGCGGGGCTGTTACTGCTCGTCTGGGAGTGGTTTTCTGAAAGAGGTCTCCTGCTGTCGGTTGTGAGAGAGCGGTCCAATCGATGGAAATTGTTCTGGTTTGGTGTTATCGGGCTTATGATTACCCAGTATACGTATTTTGAGGCCATCCATTACAGCAACGCTCCAACCGCTACCATTATTTCCTATCTGCTGCCACTGATTGTGGTGGGCTGGGATTGCCTGACCAGCCGGCGCTGGCCGTATCGGAATGAGGCGTTCTGTACGGTACTGGCGTTTACCGGGACTTTTCTTCTGGTTACAGAAGGGCGCCTGGATCAGCTGGCCGTTTCGCCATTGGCGTTATTCTGGGGAATAAGTTCGGCGTTTACGGCTGCGTTTTACAATTTACAGCCTCGGGGGATGATTAAGAAATATACGGCGCCGCCTGTGCTTGCCTGGGGGATGCTTATCGGCGGCCTGGTTTCCATGCCGTTTACACAGGTCTGGAATTTTGCCGGGGTGATTGACTGGGGGTCTCTGGCGGGATACCTGGTGGTCACAGTCGTGGGAACGGTGCTGTCTTTTGCTCTTTATCTCAACAGTTCCAAGTATCTGAGTGCCATGGAAATGACGATTATTGCATCCATTGAACCTCTGGCCTCGGTGGTTCTGGAAATGATATGTTTCGGACAGATGTTCAATCTTATCGGCTTGTCCGGATTTCTGTTTATTCTTGTGGCTGTGCTGGCGGTTTCCCGGCATTGACGGGATGCGCGGTATGGCAAAGGAGGATGTATGACATTACATGCCCGCGGATTGATGCTCTGTGCGCTGGGAGCTTCCTTATGGGGGATTTCCGGCATTGCAGGGCAGTACCTGCTTCAGGATAAATCATTTTCTCCCGGGCAGCTCACGGCGATTCGTATGTTTGGTGCCGGAATCCTCCTTATGGTTGCTTTGATAATCCGACGTGACGGGAGGATCCGACTGGTTGCACCGTTGGCAGATAAACATAACTGGCCCGGAATTTTTATCTGGACAACCCTGGGGCTGGCGGGAACGCAGCTTACCTATTTCAAAACCATCAGCCTCAGTAATGCACCAACGGCCACCATTCTGGAATATCTGTTGCCCATTGTGGTGGTAGGATGGAATTGTATTTCCTGGAAGCGCTGGCCTTATCGCCAGGAAATCCTGTGTACGATGCTGGCTTTTCTGGGAACGGTGCTGCTGGTGACTAAAGGGCAGTGGGGGACGCTGGCCATTTCGCCGGCTGCTTTGTTCTGGGGGATTGTATCGGCCTTTGTCACCGCTTTTTACAATATTCAGCCCAGGCAGCTTATTAAGAAATATACAGCACTTCCTGTGCTGACCTGGAGCATGCTCATGGGCGGTATGGTTCTGGTGCCTCTTACGGAGGTCTGGCATTTTATCGGAGTGATTGACTGGCATTCTCTGGCCGCTTATCTGGTGGTGGTGATTCTGGGGACGGTTTGCTCATTTGGGCTGTATCTGTCCAGTGCCAGATATCTGAGCGCGGTGGAGATGACGGTGATTGCCGCGGTTGAGCCACTTTCTTCTGTGGTGCTGGCTGCTTTGTTCTTTGGACAGACATTTGGTCTTATGGAACTGGCCGGAATTGTACTGATTATTGGGGCCGTACTGGAAATTTCTATCCGTGGCTGAGGACTGGCCAGGGGAATCCGCTGTTATGGCGGATTTTTGTTTTATTTAAAGCGGAGAAGGAGACGGGCAATGAAATCACGAGGAAAAGGATTGCTGTTTGCCGGGCTTGGCGCATCGCTATGGGGATCGGCGGGAGTAACCGGGCAGGTGCTTATGGATAATTACCATCTTCCGGCAACGGCATTGTCAGTATGGCGGCTTATCCTTTCCGGACTCCTGCTGCTTGGCTTTGATTATCTGTTGCATCGGGAGAGTCTGCTTCGCCCCTGGAAGGACAGGGCAGATGCGTTGCGGCTGTTTGTATTTGCTGTGTTTGGGATGATGGGGACCCAGTATTTTTATTTTCGGGCCATTCAGTACAGCAATGCACCTACAGGGACCATCCTGCAGTATCTCATGTCCATACTGCTTATTTTCTATACCGCCTTTGAGGAAAGACGGTTGCCCCGGGGAATGGAAATTAGTTGTGCCATCCTGGCCATGGCCGGTACGTTTCTGGTGGTCACCGGCGGGGACTGGCATGCGGTAAAAATTTCTCAGGCGGCCTTGTTCTGGGGGCTTCTGTCGGCGCTGGCTGAGGCGGTGTATGTGGTGGAGCCAATTCCGCTTATGAAACGTTACCGCCCATCTCTTCTGGTCGGCTGGGGGATGCTGGCCGGAGGGGTGGCACTGATTCCTTTTATGGATGCGCCCATAACGGCGGGGGTGGTTTCCTTCTCCTCACTTATGGTATTTCTTCTCTGTGTGTTATTCGGTACGGTAGTTCCCTTTCTGCTGTTTCTCATGAGTGTGGCAGAGATTTCCCCTGGGGAGGCGGGAATTCTGGGGGCCATGGAGCCGCTGTCTTCCCTGGTACTGTCCCTGCTGTTCCTTACGGTGTCCTTTTCCGGGATGCAGATAACCGGTGTGCTGGTCATTGTGGCGGCGGTAGTTCTGGTATCTTCCGGGAAATAACATATCTTTCCGCACAAGGTTCGTGTATACTGTAACAGGAAGTTTTAATTTTCAGGAGGAATAGACAAATGGCAGAAAAGAAAGTATTTGCTGATTTCAAAACCAATCATGGCAGCTTTACCATTGAATTGTTTGCTGATAAGGCACCAATCACTGTGGGAAATTTCAGAAAGCTGGCAGAAAGCGGGTTCTATGATGGAACCATTTTCCACCGTGTCATTCGCGGATTTATGATTCAGGGTGGCGATCCGGAAGGTACCGGATACGGCGGATCCAAGGATGTGATTCCGGACGAATTCGGCGATGGACTGACCTTCGATGAACCAGGGATTCTGGCTATGGCCAATGCAGGCCCGAACACTGGCCGTTCCCAGTTCTTTATCACCGTGGCTCCGACTCCATGGCTGCAGAACCACCATGCAATTTTCGGTAAGGTAACCGAACATTATGATGTGGTACAGACCATCAGCCGCGCTTCCACCGACTGGAGAGACAAGCCGGTAGAAGATATAGTGGTAGAAAAGATTACCATCCGCGAAGCTGAATAACAGGGACAAGGCAAAAGGCTGCTTCATGGCGCATGTCATGAGGCGGCCTTTTTGCATGCCACAAGCAGGAAGTGGGGCATGGAGTTGATACAGGGAAAGGGGAAGTAGAATGCTGTATGTTTGTATGAAGGAAAATATAAAGATGTTACTTATTGCTTCTTTACAAAACTTTCCTTATTTTCTCAATTCTCAATCCCCTGCTCTGTCTTTTCTGCATCGACCATGAGCCGCAGGTTCATACATGGTTTGTTTGCCTTTCTTTCCTATGATAAAATAATAGATGTAAGTTTTTGCTATGCTGCCAATGCAGCATGACGATTTGGGGAATTCCTGCCGCCGGCATAATCGTTCATGGAAATATAGATTCTGTGAGCCTGACTGCGCTGCGGTCATCATGGACTGTCTCTGTGGGGATGGAGTACGGTCGTGAGGGGTGGGGATAGAAGAGAGGGGAGAAAACTTATGGAATCATTGTCTTTACAGAGAAGAGCGGGGTTTACGTTCCTTGAAGTGATGATTGTGGTGATGATTATCGGTATTCTGGCGGCGATGGCTGTTCCCGGACTGGCCGGGGCGGCAGATGCGGCTAAGGAAGCGAGAATCCGGTCGGATTTGCAGACCATCGGATCGGCAGTGGAGCTTTATCATGTGCAGCATGGGGCTTATCCGGATTCTCTGGATGTATTGGCAGAGTCGGGAAACGGGAAGGACGGGTATCTGAAATCTGTTCCCGAATCGCCGGATGAAAAGACATCCTATACACTGAATACATCCACAGGGGAAGTAACCTGTACTTTTAATAATAAAACGTACTCGTCTTACGGAACCAGTAAGGCATCTTCTGGTACGTAACGTTTACAGTCTGGCTTTTCAGGAGGCTTTTTATGGCAGATAGACCTGTAAATAATCATAAGGGCATAGCAAAGTTTCTGACTTACAAAGGTCGCATCAGCCGAAAGCAGTTCATGATTTATCACCTGTACGCCTTCGTGGTGTGTATTACTTTGCTGAATCTGTTTCTTCTGGCATTTCCGGCCTGGAAGCTGGAGGCGCTTAAGGGCGCTGTAGGACTGTTCTGCCTGATCAGTCTGTTCTTCTGGGCAAGACGGGCGCACGATCTGGGCTGGGATGCCCGTTTCATCCCCGTGCTGGCCGCAGCCAATCTGGTGGTATATGTATTGGATAGTCAGGGGATTCTGAGCGGTTCCGCCCATGTGGTTATCGGGCAGGGACTGCAGTTCCTTACCGGCGGCCTTTTCATGTATCTGCTCATGCAGCCAGGACATGTGGGGGTTAACGCATTTGGAGAAGATCCGGTAGAAGAGGAGCGGGAAGACCAGAAACGGAAACGGGAAGAATTCCGTGAATTTAAGAAAAAGAGGGAAGCTCTCCGGGAAAAGGTGAGGAGAGAGCAGGAAAAGCGGGAATACTGGAAGGATGCCATCAGCGGTGAGCCGATTGATGTGGAACCGGTGGAGAATAAACCGGTAGATCACCGGGTGGTGGAAGAATATACTGAGGAATTAAGGAAACACCAGGAAGAAACGGGGCACCATATCCACTGATACGGTCTGGGGAGGCCAGGTGGACAGGGCGTAAGGGAAATGACAGGCGCAGTGGGCTTCGGCTCATTGCGCTTTTTTTATGGGGGAAAATACATGGGGAATAACATCAGGGGAATGTTACAATGCCTGGGAAATCCGGTGTACGGGTTTCCCTGTTATATAGTTCTGGCCGCACTGGCGGTATGTGTGAGCAGCTGGCTGGGGTATAAAGGGGCAGCAGGAGGACTGCTGTTTTCTCTGCTGCTGTGTTTTCCTGCATGGGAGGACTGGAATACCCGGCTTATATCCGATGCCTGGAGCCTGGCCCTGCTGGGGCTTGGGCTTATCTGGCAGCCATTTGACGGGAGGAGGCTGCTTTTTTCCTATGCCGTGCTGGCAGCGTTCTGGCTGATTCTTTATGCATGTAAAAGGGGAGGTGCCGGCATGGGGGATGTGGGACTTTCGGCAGCGGTTGCCTGCTGGCTTACGCCGGGAGAGGTTGTGCTGTTTCTCTGGTTTTCATCGGCAGCGGGGGCACTTTGTCTGCTGCCGCTTTATCTGATGAAAAGGCAGCGGGAAATTCCTTTTGCGCCTTTTCTGGCTGCAGGGGGGATTATGGCCTATGTGTGGGGACAACAAATCATATCGTGGTATATTTCGTTTTGCTGAAAGAACGGGGATGCTGCTTCTGGAATGTCTGCTCGCTGCATCGCTTCTGGCACTTATGGTGTCAGCCTGGCCGGCTGCGGTATCGTGGCATGAGGAGTATGTGCTGTATCTGGCAGCAAAAGAACTGCAGATGGCCATTCGGGAGGCACAGGTGCAGGCGAAGAATGATGATGTCCATTACCGTGGAGCTACCGAAGGGGTGATATTCCGCTGCTTTATGCGGAATGGACGGGTAAGATATGAAACGTATCGCGGTGTAGAGCGGACGCATCCGTCAGGGAATCTGCCCTGCGGGGTGTCTCTTTCCGGTAATGGTACAGCACCGAAGATGGTCTTCTGCCGGGATGGTTTTGCCGGCCGCAGCAGGATTTATTCGTACCGGCTTATTTCCGGCGGCGGGAAGCATGCCCTGGTGGTGGTATGTGCCATGTACACCGGACGTGTGCAGATCCGGCGGGGGTGAATGGATGGGAGGACGGAGAAAAGGCCTGGTCCTGCTCTGGACGCAGTTGTGTATCTTTCTGGTCATGTCCATGGCGCTGGGGGCATTATGCATGCTGCGTACGGCGATTACACGGGAAGAGGCATGTGAACGGGCGGCAGGGAGAATCTATCTTGCACAGGAAGTTATGGAGAAGATAAAATATAAAGAGAAGACGCAGCGGTTCATGGCTGTCCCGGAGGGAGCCGTGGAACGGGGCGGACAGATATTTTACGTAACGGTGCGGGAAAAACCGGAAGAAATCCGGGGGATTCCGCTGCTTTGTGTCCAGGTGTCAGTTAGGGACAGGCAGGGACAGGAAACGCTGTTTATTACTCACAGGAAAAGGAAGGAATAACCAATGGCCAGAAAATCATTTGAAGGAATGAGTGATGTAGAAATCCGCCAGTATATGATTGAACGGGATAAGAGGAACAAGAAGATTATATTTATGATTGTTCTTGCCGTGATTACTGTTGCGCCAGCTGTGGCGCGGTACAAGGAAATACTGACGCTGCTCATGGGGAAATAACAGGGGGAATATTTCATGAGGGGAGTTCACAGGGGGGTTATAACACTGGAGCTGGTCATCAGTCTGGGGCTGATGGCCACGCTTTGTGCTGCCATCATGCCGTCAATTACTGCTATGGTGCAGTCGGTACGCATACTGTCCCGGCGTGTGGAGGATAGTTCCACGTCCCTTTTCATAGCCGATTTCCTTACGGAAAAGATAAGGAATACGGTGGAAGGGGTAGAAAAGGAGGCACGGCAGGGAAATACCTATGATTATCGGGAAGAAATGCAGGATGGTACATGGCAGACCTATACCCTGCGCCAGCAGGGCAGCCGGCTGGAGATAAGGATTCCCGGCGGATTTTCGCAGCCTATCACCGGAGGGGCCGGTGATGTGGAGACGGTGACTGATGTGGAAGGGAATCCGCTGTTTACCGTATACACAGGAGGGCTGGTGGAAATATCGGCCATTCTGGGGAAGCCGGATGGGAAGGACCGGCAGGTATTGCACATCGCGGTGTATCCCTATGTGGAATATTTTAATAAGGGGGACATATGGGAAGTCGAAGGGGCGCAGTAAACGTACTTCTTCTGTTTCTTATGATGGGTCTTACCGCAGTGGCCGGCGCACTGCTGGCTATGACTGTACGGTCGCTTACGGCGGTCTGCTCTTATGAGAACGGCCTTTGTGCTGTATATGCGGCAGAAAGCGGGGCGCAGTATGGTCTGTCACTTCTGGAACGGGAAGGAGTACCGCAGAACCAGGTGATAGAGTTCTCCGAGGAAGGAAGGACCTGTCATGTGGAATTCAGGGATTGTGATGAAGGGGGAGGCATTCTGATTTCCCGGGGAACGCATGTGGCATCGGGGGCGGAGCGTTTTATCCGTCTGGAGTATGAGCTGAGGCCAGGGAAAACCGGATATGCTGTCATAGTGAATAAGATTGGAGCTTCACCATGGAAAGCCAGATAATGGAGTGGAGTCAGGGAATGGGGAAACGGCTGAAGGAATACTTCCGCAGCCGGGAAAGCCGCCGGCGTATGACCGGAGAATGGGATGCGGCGATTTCTGTCGGAGCTACCCTGTTTATGGTGACGGTAAGGAATGGACGCTTTCTGAAAGAAAAGGAATATATTCTCTCTGGCGAAGGGGAAGCCTCACTTGCTGAGGCTCTTTGTCGTGCTGAAAAAGATGGCTTCCGCCACCGGAAACTACTATGGCTCATGAATGAACCGGATTTGCGGTGTGTATGCCGGAAGTTTCCCAATATGACGGAGCCGGAGCTGGAAGAAACCATACAGTGGGAAGAAGACCGGCTGTTTGGCAGTGAGCCAGTGCAGTCGGGGTATCACATCCTGTCCTATACCCCGGAAGGATATGAGGTGCTGGTGTCCGCCATCCGGAAGGAAACAGGCGACAGGCTGGCCGCTGCGGCAGAAAAGGCCGGCCGGGTCATCGCCTGGGGGATTTCTCCACCGGACCTGTTTCGGATACAGGCGGGGGATAGGCCATGGATTCTGGTGCTGGGTGGTGCATCCGGGGGACAGGTATTTGCTGTAGGTGCAGAAAATACCTGGAGGTCAAAGCAGCTTCGCCTCCAGGAGGATACGGCACAGGTGCTGGCGGAATTTGCTGCCCGTGTGAAGTTTCCTCAGGAAGAAGGCAGGGTGTTCTTTTTTCCGCTGACAGATGGGGATAAGGCAGGAAAGCTGTGGTGCCAGGCGATGGAGGAGGCAGGGCTTTCTGTGACGGAACCGCTGTCCTTGCCAGGGGAAGCATTATGGAAACCCCAGGTGATGGAAGCGGCTCCTTATATGCCTGCATGCTCTATAAATCTTGCCAGAAGGGAGGACAGAGGTTTTTCCTTCTGGCAGAGTTATGGCTGTGGAAAGAGCCGGGTACTCCTGTTCTGCCTGGCTTCATTCCTTATGATGGTACTGTCCCTTTCCTGTTGTCTGTATGAGGCGGTATCGCTGTGGAAGGCAGAAAAAGTTATGAGGGATATGGCGCCGGTGGCGGCAGCCCACGCAAAATGGGAGAAAGAAAAAGAATGGGAAAAAGCACTGGCTGAGGATCTGAATGCCTGGGAGAAGGGGAGTGGGCACTGGCAGAAACGGCTGATTTATCTGTCAGAGGCAGCCGGGACAAACGTGGTGCTTTCCTCTCTGGAGGGGCAGAATGGTGAAATACGCATGCAGGGTACCGCTATGACCGATGAGGAGGCCAGAGCTTTTGCTGATCTCCTGGGGGCGGCCTGGGGAGGCCAGGTGCGGATGGAAAAACTGCGCCGGGAGGAAAACTCACCGCTGCTGTCATTTTCCATGGTGTTCAGGGAAAAGGGGGAACCACAGGATGGAGGCAATCCGTCGGAAGATAAGGAAGAGCCTTTATAAGGCGGGCAGGCGGGGACTGGTGCTCATGGCCCTGTTATTTTTGTGCATGACTTTCTGTCTTGGGCAGGTGCAGAGCCGCATGGAGGCGGAGACATTACGGTTGATGCAGGAAGCGGAGAATCTCCGGCAATGGAAGGCGGAGAGAAGTGGAATTTCCATGGAGAAGCCACCCCAATGGGCAGAATCAGGAGAAGAGGATGCCATTCATGGGTTTGAGAAGGCCGGTCTGCATATCCTGTCCAGGGAAGAACAGGAGGAAGAAGAAAAAAATACAGGGAAAATAAGAAAAGAACATATTTTGTTGCATGGGACCTACATACAGCTGCTCCAATCTTTTGATATAATAAAGAGCGAATATAGAGGGGCGTCCTTTACGGTGTTCTCCATAACCCGTGATGACACGGGGCTTTCCATCAAAGGAGAACTGAGGACATTCCGCAGCCGAGGTACATATGAAGAAGAGAAATATCGTCCTCATCGGTCCGATGGGGACAGGGAAGAGCAGAGCGGCGCGGATTCTGGCTGATGGCTTAGGCTGGCAGCTGGCCGATACAGACCGCATCATGGAAAAAGAAACAGGAATGAAAATGGCAGAGTACTGGCGGGTGGCAGGTGCGGAAGAATTTCAGAAGAAAGAGCTTGAAATTATTCGACGTGTAAGGTTTTATCACGAGGCTGTCATTGCTGTCGGTGGAAATTATCCTATGACAGAACAGAAATTTAATTTGCTGCAGCAGTATGGGCTGGTAGTGCTCATGTATGCCCATTCCTTCCGACTCGTTGAGCGGGTGAAAAAGAAAATAGGGAAGAGGCCCACCATGGATTACAATGACGTGGAGGGGGTTGTCCGCCGCATGCGCCGGAAATGGATGAAATGGAGCGGCCGGGCGGATCTGGTGATAAACACCACTAGTTGTCATCCGGCGCAGTCCGCACTGACTATAGCCAGATTTATTGACAGACATCATATCAAATTCCTGACGAGGATGAAGAAAAGAAGAAATGGTCACGGTCATTCCGGTCGATAAGGAAGAACGTACAGTTTCTATCTTGACTCTTCATAAGATAAGGAAAGGAGCGGTTAGTTATGAAGACCATTGGTGTGCTTACAAGCGGAGGGGATTCGCCGGGAATGAATGCAGCCGTGCGGGGTGTCCTCCGTGCAGCGTTCCATCATGGACTTTCCGTATGCGGTATCCGCCAGGGGTATAAGGGACTTCTCCATGAGGATATTGTGCCGATGAAACCGTACATGGCCGGTGGCATAGTTCACCGTGGCGGTACGATTCTCAAAACGGCCAGATGTCTGGAATTTAAAGAAGAAAATATGCAGAAAAAGGCAGCAGACATTCTGAGAAAGCACCACATTGACGGATTGGTAGTCATTGGCGGTGACGGCTCCCTTAAAGGGGCAGAGGCGCTGTATCGTCAGGGAATTTCTGTAGTCACCCTCCCGGGGACCATTGATAATGATATGCCGGGGACGGATGAGACCATTGGGTTCGACAGTGCGGTGAACACGGTACTTCAGGCCGTGCATAAGATAAGGGACACAGCATCCTCCCATGACCGGGCGGCTGTGGTGGAAGTTATGGGCCGCCATGCCGGGCATATTGCGCTGGCAGCGGGACTTGCCTGTGGTGCAGAATACATTCTGGTCCCGGAAGTACCGTTCAGCCGGGAAAAGCTGGCGGTGAGTCTGGAAGAACAGATGAAGGTCGGACGTACCAACAGCATCGTCATCTGTGCAGAAGGTGCTGATGATGGCCGTGCTCTGGGCATGTGGCTTAAGGAGAGGACAGATATCGATATCTGCATGACTAATCTGGGGTATGTGCAGCGAGGCGGAGAACCTACGGCCAGAGATGCCATTCTTGGCGGACTGCTCGGAGCGGCAGCTGTGAAATCGCTCGCTGTTCACGGATATACTCATCATGTGGTAGGCGTGGAACGGAGCCGGGTTATCTATACGCCCTATGAACAGGCGGAAGAAAAGAGACGCACGTTCTCCCGCCCACTGTATGATCTGGCTGCCATGCTGGGGGCGGCGCAGGATGAATTTTCTATAGAAGAAAAATTCTGAGGCATGACCATCGGAAGCAATAAAGTTTGAAACAGGGGAAGGAAAAGCGGGAAAACGCATAAATTCCCTTGAAAATAAGGGCTTTTTGTTGACAGTGTTAGATTATTTTAATATAATTGGTTCGTTACGGTGTATGAAAAAGCACCACAGCCATGACATAAGCAAGGAGGTGTTAAGCATGGCAAAAGGTAAGATGACTTATCAGCCAAACAACCTTTGGCGTAAACGTACCCACGGTTTCCGCGCTCGTATGAAGACTAAGGCCGGCCGTATCGTGCTCAAGAGAAGAAGAGCTAAGGGTAGAAAAGTATTAAGTGCCTAATGTAGAAGAACGGAAAGAAGACAGGCGGTACACGCTTGATCGCTCTTTCCGTATCCGGCAAAGCAGAGAGTACCGCAGGGTATATGCCCGTGGGAAAAGGTTCACAAACAGAGCAGCGCTTATGTATGTGGCAAAGGCTAAAAATAAACCTGTCCGTATTGGGTTTGTAGCTACCAAACATATTGGCCATGCTTTTGCAAGAAACCGTGCAAAACGCCTGATGAAAGAAGTGTACCGTCTTCATCGGCATGAACTTGCTTCCGGCCATGAAGTTATCATGCTGGCCGGCTCTTTTTTGACCGGCGCTTCTTTTTCAGAAGCGGAAAAGGCCATTCTGGCGTTGTGGCGTAAAGCTGGACTTATGGAGCGTAAGAAATGATGAAGGGCGTATTACTTTCGATGATTCGGTTTTATCGTCTGTTCATTTCGCCCCTGAAGTCTCCCTGCTGCCGGTTCATACCGACATGCAGTGAATACGCGCTGGAAGCAATTCAGAAATATGGAGCAATCAAAGGCAGCTGGCTTGCGGTCAAACGGATTTTAAAATGTCATCCTTTTCATAAGGGTGGCTATGATCCGGTTCCGTAGGTTGCTGCTTTTTTGCTACCGGAAGAATTATCAGTTACAGAGTCTATCGACTCTTCCTCTTCTTTTTGAAATTCAGAAAAGAAGGTATGTTGGGCGGATGAAATTAAGGCCGCACAAGGAGAACATATGAGCCATTTTCAGATTCCGATTTTCAGCACGCTGGTAGGCTGGCTGGCCGATATGATGGCGTGGGCTGTGCAGTTTTTCTATAATCTGACAGCAAGCCTGGGGTTCCCAAGCTACGGTATTGCGATCATTATCCTTACCATCGTCATTAAGGTGCTTCTGCTTCCTTTTGCACTGAAGCAGATTAAATCCATGAAGGGCATGCAGGAAATTCAGCCAAAGGTAGCGGCGCTTCAGAAAAAATATAAGAACGACAGAGCGAAGTTGTCTATTGAAATGCAGAAGCTTTACCGGGAACACAACATTTCCCCGCTGGCAGGATGTCTGCCACTTCTCATTCAGATGCCATTCCTGGTTTCCATTTTCTATGCGCTGCAGGGATTTCAGTATGATTCTGCACATGCCAGCTTCCTCTGGCTGTCCAGCCTGGCATCCAAGGACCCGACCTATGTGCTTCCGATTCTGTCCGCAGTAAGTACATGGGCATTGTCTGCACAGACAGCACCGAAGAATGCAGAAGGGCCTCAGAAGATGATGACCTATTTCATGCCTCTCTTCATTGGTTATATTTCCATCAACTTCCCAAGCGGTCTGGTTATTTACTGGGTAGTCAGCAACCTGTTCCAGCTGGTTCAGCAGACTATTGTGTTCCACAAGGATAAGGACCTGCGCTCAGTAATCAACAATGATTCCCGTGAAAAGAAGGGCGTGTTCACCATTCATGCGGATGGAACCCGTGACAACGCACCAAAGGGCAAACGTCATACACCGAGGGATGCACGCCGGGCTAAGCGGGCTATGCGTAAGGAACTGGAAGAAGCCATTGAAGGTAAGGTAGACCACGACAGTGATTCTAAGGAGTGATACGAATGAAAACGGTAAGGATTACAGCAAAAACTGTAGATGAAGCGGTTGCTGAAGGATTGCGAAAGCTGGGAGCAACCCGCGAAGAGGCCGTTGTCCGTGTCATTGAAGAACCGACAGGCGGTCTGTTCGGATTGCTGCGCAAAAAGCCGGCAGTAGTAGAAATTTCTGTGCCGGACCTGGCAGGATCCACCGATATTGCCAAAGAAGCGGCACGCGTAGTCAGTGAAGCCTTCCATGACGTGGAAGAACCGAAGAAGGACGAGGTTCATCAGAAAGAAGAGCCGGTACCTATGGCAGAACCAGTACTTCCTGGTGAAAAGATAGGTGGACGTACGGCTGGGGAACCGGGGGCAAAACGGCATATAGGTCTGGTTTCCACTCCGGAAGAACAGGAACCGGTGGAACCCGAAACGGTGAAAGCGGAAAAGGCTCCGGAAACAAAGCCGGAAGCAAAGATCAGCCGCAGGGAAAGGGAAGAATTCACCTTCTCTGAAGAAGAACAGAACGAAACGGCAGAAGCAGCCCGGGAATTCCTGAAAGGGGTATTCCAGGCCATGGATCTTAAGATTACCGTGGAAAAGATGCTGAGCCGTGAACAGATTCTGTTGACCCTGCATGGGGAATGTCTGGGCCTCCTCATCGGAAAGCATGGACAGACCCTGGATGCACTGCAGTATCTTACCAATCTGGCAGCAGGAAAGAAGTATCATCATCATTACTTCATCCTTCTGGATGCGGAAAATTACAGAAGCCGCCGCAAACAGACATTGGAAAATCTGGCAGCCCGCTGTGCAAGTAAGGCTAAACATACCGGTGAGCCGGTTAAGCTGGAACCGATGCCGGCCGGGGAACGCAAGATTATCCACATGGCACTGAAAGATGACCCGCTCATCAGTACGGATAGCGAAGGCGAAGTACCGTATCGCTATGTCGTTGTAAAACTGAAATAAATCCTGACAATCCGACCGGCAGACCATCTACCGGCGGATTGTTTTGATATAAGGAGAATTGCGATGAAAAAATGGATAGTTATGCTGGCGCTGGCTGCAATGAGTTTCACTGGCCACGCCTATGCGGCATTTTATGATAATTCGTCACAGTACATGATAGCCAGTGATACGATGGAAGGAAAATTCTATCTGGACCGTTCCTCTATCCGCCAGGAAGAACCGACGGAAAGCAATCCCTGTGCCATCCGCTTTGCCATCCTGTCCGTTCCCAGAAATGGCGGCATGCTGGAGCGCACATGGTATACCGTGTATTACGATAAGGCCAATGAAATGGCATCTTATCAGGTCATCGGTGCCGATGCTCTGGATGCGGATGGCAACGTATCTGGTATCACTTCGACCCGTGGCGCCGGGGCCATGAAGCGGGCCATTCCTCTCCGGTCCAATATGTACTATCTGGCTGATGCGTGCTATCTTTATTTTAATCACGAACATTTCTACAGCCGTCTGGCGGATACGAAGTAACACCGGAGAATGTTTGCAGTAATTTCGGATATTGCAGGATAAGGTAGGTTTTATGCAGGCAGTCATTATTAATACACTGGCCATTGCCATCGCGTCACTGATTGGGCTCTGCCTCCGGCGAGGTATGCCAAAACGCATAACCGATGCAGTTATGCAGGCACTGGGATTATGTACCATACTTATTGGTATACAGGGAGCGGCAGGGGAAAAACATATCCTGATCCTTATTGTTTCGGTGGTAATCGGAATCCTTATCGGCGAATGGGGAGACTGGGATGGTCATGTGAATCGATGGGCTGAAAAAGTCGCTTCACGCTATACAAAATCGGGAGATGCTGCGGGGATTGCCAACGCGTTTATCACCTCCTGCCTCATTATGAATGTAGGGGCCATGGTTATTGTCGGATCTCTGGCAGCCGGGCTGGCAGAGGACTATACGATGCTTTACACTAAGTCCCTGCTTGATTTTGTAAGTGGTATTATGTTAAGTGCTGCCATGGGGATCGGTGTCATGGGATCGGCAGTCTTTACTCTGGTTTTTCAGGGGGGCATTGTCCTGCTGGCTCAATATGTGGCGCCGTTTTGTTCCCCTCTCCTTATTGAGGAATTGTCCCATACGGGAAGTCTTCTCATACTGGCCATTGGGCTTAATATGATAGGTCTTACCCGGTTCAAGGTACTGAATTATGTGCCGGCTCTGGTGGCAATACCATTCGTGCTATGGATATCTCAGATCATTTCTCAATGGCTGGCGTGAATTAGATAAAGCTATAAAATGTGGAGTATATTGCGTAAAAGCGATGACTCCGCATTTTTTATTTCGACCTGAAATGTCAATAAAATGTGGACTGATTATACAAAAGGCAGAGATAAATGCAGAAAAGTGACGTTTTTGATATAAAAATGGGCATCTCTTGTTAAATTTGCATGGTAAGAGTTCTTTATGTCGAATTGATATAGAATGGCATTGCGTTTTTCCTGTTTTTAGCATACTCTGACTGTATTTTTATGCTACAATATAAACCATTAAGAAAGTATTTATCCATCATAGTGACGAATGAGTGAACTCATCATGGATAAACGCGAAATTCATACGTTGTGAAAAGAAAGGTGTGTGTACTAGTGAAAAGAATCGTAACCGCATTACTTTCTGCACTGACCCTGCTTATGGCCGGTGCACCGGCAGTATTTGCCAATGAAGGTGTGCATGAAGTGGTGGGACAGACACTTCCGGTATGGAGTGTAATCCCTTTTGCAGGTATGCTGCTTTCTATTGCCATTGTTCCGCTGATTAAGCCGGAATGGTGGGCAAAGCACATGCTGAGTGTCGCTATTGCCTGGTCTGTGGTATTCCTGGTGCCTTTTGCGGTAGCCTATGGCATGGGAGAAGCTTTTTTCCGTCTGCTGGAATCCGTGCTTCTTGATTATGTTCCGTTTATTGTATTGCTTCTCGGCCTGTTTGTGGTGGCTGGAGGTATTGCAGTGAGAGGGACTCTGGCAGGCACTTCTAAAATGAACACACTGCTTCTCTTTATCGGAACCTTCCTGGCAAGCTGGATTGGAACTACCGGAGCGGCCATGATTATGATCCGACCGATTATCCGGGCCAATGAATGGCGTAAGAATAAGGTGCATATCATCGTATTCTTCATCTTCCTGGTAGCCAACATGGGGGGCTGCCTTACTCCACTGGGCGATCCGCCGCTGTTTATGGGATTCCAGCGCGGGGTTCCTTTTGCCTGGACATTCCATATGCTGCCGATTCTCGTATTGAATCTGGTGATTCTCTTCACGGTATTCTACCTTATTGACCATCGCATGTATAAGAAAGAACTGGCGGCCGGTCGTTCTCCGGACACAGGGGATGTAAAGGAACCAATCCGTATTGAAGGGGCACACAACCTGATTTACATCGGCCTTATCATTCTCGGGGTAGTATCCAATGGTCTGCTTCCGAAGATGTTCCCTGCCTTTGCTGACGGAGCCGGAATTCCGGTATATGATGAAATCGTATTCCCATTTGCCACTCTGGTGGAAATCGTTATCATCCTGGTTGCAGCCTTCCTGTCCATGAAGACAACCAGCCAGGCTATAAGAAAGGTTAATAACTTCTCCTTCGAACCGATTGAAGAAGTGGCCAAGCTCTTTATCGGTATTTTCGTTACCATGATTCCTGCCCTGATTCTGCTGAAGGTTCACGGCGCTCAGCTGGGATTGTCCAGACCATGGGAAATGTTCTGGGCAACGGGTATTCTCTCCTCCTTCCTGGACAATACACCGACCTATCTGGTATTCCTCCAGACAGCTGGTGCACTGGGTGAAGCCGTAGGCATTCATACTACGGTAGGTATTGTTTCCCGGGTTATGCTGGAAGCTATTTCCGCAGGTGCTGTATTTATGGGCGCTAACACCTATATCGGCAATGCACCGAACTTCATGGTTAAGTCCATCGCTGAACAGGATGGAATCAAGATGCCAAGCTTCTTTGGCTACATGGTATGGTCCAATGCCATTCTGATTCCTGTATTCATCATCGACACCCTGGTATTCTTCCTGGGCTAAGATACGTATAAAAGAGACTGTGAGAAATGAGAAATCGTTTTTCACAGTTTCTTTTTATTTGTCTGAAAGCAGAAAGACAGGTTACAATGAATCAAAGATTTTCATCCAAAGAAAGGAGAGTCTATGGGAATAGAAATATCTTCTCATTTTTCATACAGGAAGCTGATGCGCTTCGTTTTCCCATCCATTGCCACCATGATATTTCTGTCAACATACAGTATCATTGATGGTTTCTTTGTTTCCAACTATGTAGGAGACAGGGCGTTTGCAGCGATTAATCTCATATTTCCTGCCCTTGGTATTTTTGGTTGTGTGGGGGCGGTCATTGGGGCCGGGGGCAGTGCGCTTATCGGTAAGCGGCTGGGGCAGCAGAGGATAGAGGAGGCTTGTTCCCTGTTTTCCTCGCTGTCTCTGGCTGGACTGGCCATAGGGTTTGTTCTGGCAGCCTGTGCCTGGTGCGTTATGCCCTGGATTGCATCCGGCATGGGAGCTGAGGGGGAATGCTCAGAGAAAGCGTTTTTTACGGGCGAATCCTGCTGATTTCATTTCCTATGCATCTGCTGCAGCGCATTTATCATTCCTTTGTGGTGACGGCAGGAAAACCGCCGCTGGCATTCTGGACTAATGTAGCATCCGGTGTGATTAATCTGGCATTTGATTATCTGTTCATCGTATGCTTTGGCTGGGCTGTAGCCGGGGCTGCATGGGCTACTGTGCTTGCGGAATTTACCGGCGGATTGCTTCCGGTTCTTTATTTCATTCTTCACCGGGATGGGGTTCTTCATCTGGGATCCCCCCCGGTTAAGACTGGAGGATTTCCAGAAGGTGTGCAGTAATGGGATTTCTCAGTTCCTTACCGGGGTGTCCATGTCTTTTCTGGCTATGGTTTACAACTATCAGCTTCTTCGCTTTGTGGGAGAAAAAGGGGTGGCAGCCTTCGGGGTCATCATGTATATTTCCTTTGTATTTGAATCGGCCTATCTAGGGTATGCCCAGGGGATTGCTCCGGTTATCAGTTATAACTACGGGGCGGACAATCGGAAAGAACTGGGGAACGTTTTCAGAAAGAGCCTTATGTTTTATGCTGTAACCGGTGCACTGGTCACCATAGGATCGCTTGTGTTTGCGTCACCGCTGGCCTGGCTGTTCACGGGATACAGCCAGGAACTCTATGCCCTTACACTACATGGTCTGCGTTTGTATGCCCTGTCCTTTACCATCAGTGTTTTCCCATCTTTGCAGCGTCCTTCTTTACTGCACTTAATAATGGTCCGGTGGCAGCGGAAATTTCCGTATGTCAGTCCATCCTTTTCGAATTGATTGCCGTGGTCATGCTTCCACTGATTCTGGGCGTTGATGGTATCTGGGTTTCTGTGGATGCAGCCAACGTGGCGGCTGTCATTCTCTCCGTATATTTCTGGAAGAGGTGTCAGCCAAGATATGGATATTAAAAAAAGCATAATGTAACCATTGGTGTTACATGATATATCGAGTATATTAGATATAACAAAACAAATTACATTATGTTTATATAAAAGGAGACTATTATGAATATCACAGTATTTGGCAAGGGAAACATGGGCAAGGCTATTGGCGCAAATTTTGAAAAGGCTGGTAATCAGGTAAATTATGCAGGCCGCGATTTCAAGGATGTCCTGGGAGACATGGTTGTACTGGCTGTTCCTTATGGGGCAGTGGATGCCATCATCAGTGCACATGAAGAGGAATTGAAAGGGAAAATCGTTATTGATATTACCAATCCGGTAAATTTCGATACCTTTGATTCCCTGGTAGTGCCGGCCGATTCCTCTGCAGCACAGGAAATTCAGAAGAAACTTCCGAAAAGCGTTGTAGTCAAGGCATTTAATACTACCTTTGCGGCAACTCTTGCGTCCGGTCAGGTAGGTGGCAAGGAACCGACCGTGGTACTCATTGCTTCCGATGATGCAGAAGCTAAGCAGAAGGTAAAAGATGCTCTGGATGGAAGCCCGCTGTCCGTACTGGATGCCGGCGCACTGAAGAGAGCCAGAGAACTGGAAGCTATGGGATTCCTTCAGATTTCCATGGCTGCCCGTAAACAGTTCGGCTGGACCGGTGGATTTGTTGTAATAAAGTAAAAGCACCTTAGAAAATTGAGGTTAGAGTGGGGCAGATTGGTTCCGCTCATCCGCACAAGGATAAAAAGAAAACGAGACTTTCCGGAAACATGGAAGGTCTCGTTTTGTTATGCCTTGTATAAAGGTAAGAATGCGACCTGTTTCCCGTTCTGGAAGACCATAACGGATATAGTGCACAATATTTAATCTCCCGCTTTAAAGCCAACTGGAATGCTGTAAACTTTGTTTGCTGTCGGTGTAAATCTATGGAGATTCACAAGTTGGCAGAAATCCTATTGGATTCTCCAGGCTGTGCAAAATGAAATGTTTTGCAGGAATAATATGGTTCAGGTTCTCCACTGAACTTCGTACGCAGAGGTTCTGCAGCTGTATTGAGTGAGGCGGAGGTGCATTCTGTGTAAAAGGTACGCTATAATTTTGAGTCAGGCCGGAATGCAGAGGTTGTTCTGGCGTGAAAAATCACTTACTGGGCTGTATGTACAGAATATGCCCAGGAATGATTTTTCGCACTGGAACAAGATATGCGCCCGGACCGACCAAAATTTTGGTATTATAAAAATTTTTCATTTTGATTATTATCATATTACCAGAATGGCGTTATATTATAGATAAACCGATTATAAAGAAAATAAACTGCCTGTGGAAAGGAAGGATAGGGAATGCATATCAAATTTACACCGAAAGATATCTGCCTGATTGCTGTGCTGGCGGCTATTGTGTTTGTTATGACTGTGGTACTGCGGGTACCGATTCCTCTGGGATATGCTCACCTGGGAGATGCAGCTATTATGCTGGCTGCTTATTATGGGGGGAAGAAAAACGGAGCCCTGGCTTCGGCGCTGGGATCCGCTTTGTCTGACTTTATCGGAGGATATCCGATATGGATTATTCCGACATTGATTATCAAGTACATGATGGGCCGTTGCGCTGCGGTAGATGCGCCATTCTTTTCCTGGCGCACAGCGCTGGGATTCTTCCTCTCGGCTGTATGGCTTGTGGTTGGATATACACTGGCAGGAGCTGTTCTGTACGGCTCTCTGGAGGCAGGCCTTACCTCGACACCGGGCCTTATTGCAGAAGCCGTAGTGAATATGGCGGCGGCATTTGGTGTAGGAGCTCTTCTTGAAAAGGCGAATTTCAGGAAACTTATTAAATAAGGCTGTTTTTTCTGGAATGGTTAAATTTTGAACTTTTGGATGTATTGAAGTAAAATATATAAGAAGTTTATTTTTATATCGTGGACTGGAAACAGTCCGGTACATAGAAGGAGATGTTATCATTATGGATATTCAGGAATTGGCAAACCAGGCTGTGCGGTCTTTCAGAGAATTGATTGATGGTGCACATTTCCGCCCGGGCAGCCTGATTGTCATTGGCGGTTCTTCCAGTGAAATTCATGGCGGACGCATTGGTAAGGATAGCCAGAATGATATTGGCAGAGAAGTAGTTAAGGCGCTGATGAAGGTAGCAGAAACAGAAAACCTGGAACTGGCATTCCAGTGCTGCGAACACCTGAACCGCGCTCTGGTCGTAGAAAGAGCAACAATGGAACGCCGTCATTTACAGGAAGTGACGGTAGTTCCGTGGCTTCATGCCGGTGGGGCTTTCTCCACGAACGCTTATTATCATATGGAAGATCCGGTAGTAGTAGAAGAAGTGGAAGCTGATGGCGGTCTGGATATTGGTCTGACCATGATTGGCATGCACCTCAAGAGGGTGGCTGTTCCGGTTCATCTGACCAACAATCATGTAGGTCATGCACTGGTTATCGGTGCAAAGACCAGACCACCGCTGATTGGCGGAGTACGTGCTCACTACACCAGAGAAAGATAAGGACAGATACTGAAAAGTAAACACCTCTTTCAGAGGATGGGACGAAACGACATATGGTTTTATCCCATCCTCTTTGGGTTGTATGGCCGGTTTGTCAGGTGACAGGGGAAAACATACAGCCACATACTATGGGTATGCGTTGGTTTCACACAGAAAACGATTCATGCCGGTTGTTCAGGAGCAGTTTTATGAAAAGACAGAGACGAGCGGCGCTGGTAAATGATATTACCGGATTTGGCCGCTGTTCCATAACGGTGGAATTACCCATCGTTTCCGCATTGAAGGTGGAAGCCTGCCCGTTTCCTACGGCACTTCTTTCTGTGCATACCGCCTTTCCTAATCCTTTTATCCGGGATGAGACATCCATCATGCGGCCTTATATGGAGAACTGGAAGGAACACGGGGTGGAATTTGAAGGGATTTCTACGGGATTTCTTGGGTCAGAGGCACAGGTGGACATTGTGTCAGACTTTATTCACCTGTTTAAAAAGAAGGATACTCTCGTTATTGTAGATCCGGTTATGGGAGACTGGGGGAAACTTTACGCATCGTATTCGCCGGCGCTTTCTGAAAAGATGAAGCAGCTGCTGCCTTTAGCCGATGTGATTACGCCTAATCTGACGGAGGCATCCCGTCTGCTGGGTATTCCCTATCCGGGGAATCGGGACCTGACTGACCAGGAACTGGAAGAAATTGCCAGAGCCCTTTCAGAAAGGGGGCCGTCTCAGGTAGTGATTACCGGAATTTCCCGGAAGGAGAATGTTGGAAATTATGTGTTTGAGCGAGGCAGGCCATCAGCATATATCGGAAGCCGCCGAGTAGGCGGAGAACGAAGCGGTACAGGGGACGTATTTACAGGCATCCTTACCGGATGTCTTGTCCGCGGTGACGCCCTCATACCGACGGTACGGAAGGCAGCTGATTTTATTTCCCGTGCATTGGCCTACACGGCAGAACAGGATATACCACCGGCCTGCGGTATTGCCTTTGAACAGTTTCTTACCGAACTCTGATTTTCTTTATACAGTAAATAAAATATCCGGAAGGATGACGATGTAATTCTGTCATCCTTCCGGATATTTTTGTACGTAATAACCCATGTACGAATATCAGGTGAGCGTCCACGGAGTGTTTCTTTCTTCCCTGATTTTTCGGAGCTGAGTCATTATTTTAGCACAGTCTTCTTTGCAGCCGTGTTTGACGAACCAGGAAAACTCACGGATTAATTCCCATTCATCGTCGTAAGCACGGAGCTGATGCTGTTTGCGCACGCCCTGTAATTTTTTCGGACGGCCGGCACCCGGACGGGCACCTCCGCGGTTGTTTTTCTTTATACTGCTCATACTATTACCTCTGGACATGTTACCTGAAACTGGCTGGAAGTCATATTCTCTGCCAGGAGCAGAAAATACTTTATTTCCACTGAATTTTGCCTTACAGGGACTGTCAATAAGGTTTAACATTTTGCAAAACAACAGCTAAATAATTCATTCACGCCCTGTTAAGCATATGCTTCAATAAAAAACAAAGCATTTAGTACGTATAATACCATAAACTTACAGGTTTGTCATTAAAAAATGGGGTTCTTTGTGTAAAAAATCTCCCATTAGAAAAATAGAAGAAAATCAAAAAGAGCTGTGAAAAGATAAGAAGTTATTCTTTCACAGCCCCATGTTGAGGGAAAATAAAAAATCAGTGCCGGGCTTTACGTATCCGGCGATAGAGTTCAGAAAACAATTCTTCTGCCAGATAGGCATAGCAGAAAGCATCGATAATAAATATTACAGCCAGCATGGCTGCTCCGGCAGTGGAAAACATGGCGCGTTCCGGATTCGGGTCATATCCAAGTACAGAGGAGAGCGGGCGCCAGATCCACTGCATAAATGTGATGAGACGTGTCAGTACGGAAGACAGGGCATCGGAAATACCCAGTACATAAATGGAAAATACAATTTTGTACGTCATTTCCACCACATAAGCCAGTGCGGTGAGGGCAATGACCTTATGGGAAGCCCACTGTTTTCTCGTGCCATAGCCAAGGGCCAGCCCCAGAGCGCCGGCATAGACAGCGGTGGTCAGTCCGATTTCCGGACCACCCAGGATAGTGACCACCAGGATGACGGCCAGGGAGGATCCGAGGCCCCATTTCATGCCATGTTGGGCAGTGATGATTGCCAGTGGAGCAGGAGCAGCAATCATGGTAATGAAAACAAGGAAAGGAAGTATAAGTTTAAGCAGCACCAGAATGGAAGCAATTGCCACGGCGGCTGCCGCTTCGGTGAGATATTGTGTTCGTTTAACAGTTTTATTCATGGGTAGTGTGTAACCTCGTAAAAGAAGTGACCATGTCTTCTTTTTCTTTCTTGCTCAGATGTTTGATTCGAACTTCCAGACTGCGTGCGTCATGTTCCGATGAAAATTTCTGGTACCACACCAGACACACCGGAAGGCGGGAACGGGTGTAACGGGCACCTTTTCCCCGATTATGCACAGATACACGGTGCGAGAGGTCTGTAGTGAATCCCGTATACAATGAATTGTCAGAGCATCTCACCATATAAGTATAATAGCTTTTTTCTTCTGTCATTACAGGACCTCCTTGCTGTTTATCTACTATAGCATAAGACGGGGATGAGCGTCAGTCAGATTTATGAGATTTGAAGAGGATGATCGGGAAATCGTTTTCATCCTGGTGGAAATGGGACAATGGGGGAGAGAGGGGATGGGAATGGAAATTTACCGGCGGTATACTATATTATCTGCAGTTTATGATATAATAAAGCGACGACATTTGAACGGATTTGTAATTTATATAAGACAGATAAAGGATAAAGCCAGATGCGGTCGTTTAACGGGCTTTATTTCTTTTTGTCGTGTAACCTGAATTTAAGGAGGTTATTTTGGTTAAAGAAAAAACCAGTCATACAGCAGCGGAAGCTAAAGAGGCACAGCCGGCTGCGAAGATATCAAAGACTGTAAAGACAGCAAAGACAACAGAAACTAAGAGAAGGACATCCCGCAAAGGAACCGGCTCATCCGGACGGGCAGCAGGAAGCCGCCGCGGCAGCACAAGAAAGCCTGCTCAGGGAAAGACCCAGAGACGGACAGCTAAACCGCATGCACATCAGAATCATAAGGAAGAAGCGGTGGTAGAAAACGCTGTTGTAACCGCAGGCAAGGAAACGGAAACCAGACAGTCCCGCACAAGAGGCAGAAAGTCCTCCCGCCCGAAGCTGAGAATTATTCCTCTGGGAGGTCTTGGGGAAATCGGTAAGAATATGACCGTTTTTGAATATGGCGATGAAATCGTCGTACTCGATGCCGGACTGGCATTCCCGGAAGAAGATCTGCTGGGCATTGATATTGTTATTCCGGACTTCACCTATCTGATTGAAAATAAAGAAAAGGTTAAGGCCATTGTCATCACCCATGGCCACGAAGACCATATCGGGTCTTTGTCTTACCTGCTCAGAGAAGTCAATGCGCCGGTATATGCCACTAAACTGACCATCGGTCTGATTGAAGGTAAGCTGGAAGAAGCCCACATCAAGGGCGACCTGAACGTAGTACACCCAGGGGATGAATTCCGTATTGGGGCATTCAAGATTGGATTCTTCCATGTATGCCATTCCATTCCAGGGGCCTGCGGCATTTATTTCCGCACACCGGTAGGAACGGTAGTACATACCGGGGACTTCAAGTTCGATAACAATCCGGTGGATGGCGAACCGATGGATATCTACAAGATTGCTGAACTGGGGCATAAGGGTGTACTGGCTCTTCTGGCAGACTCCACCAATGCTACCCGGCCTGGTTCCACACCGTCTGAATCGGTTATCGTGGACTCTCTGCATGAGCAGGTAGCCAAAGCCAGAGGCCGTATTATTCTGGCAACCTTTGCATCCAATGTTTCCCGTATTCAGATGGCTATGGATGCCGCCATGGCATTTGACCGGAAAGTCTGTGTATTTGGACGCTCCATGGTCAACGTTGTTAAGATTGCCAGAGAACTGGGATATCTCAAGGTGCCGGATTCTCTGCTTATTGACCCGGAAGAGCTTTCCCGGTACAGTGATAACCGCCTGATGATTCTCACTACAGGGAGTCAGGGCGAACCGATGGCGGGCCTGTCCCGTATGGCGACCGGAAGCCACCGTCAGGTACAGATTCATGCCGGGGATACGGTTATCATTTCCGCATCTCCGATTCCGGGCAATGAAATCGGCGTAGGCAGAACCATTGATGCACTCATGAAACTGGGAGCGCATGTGGTTTCCAGTGAAAATGCAAAAGTACACGTATCCGGACACGGGGCAAGGGAAGACCTGAAGGCTATGCTGGCCCTGGTTAAGCCGAAATTCTTTATTCCGGTTCACGGGGAATACCGTATGCTCTGCAGCCATAAGGAACTGGCTATTGGACTGGGGATTCCTAAAGACCATGTCTTTGTCGGAGAAAACGGATCCGTATTTGAACTGACAAACCGCAGTTGCCATGAAGCAGGCAAGGTTACTGCCGGACCGGTATATGTAGATGGTCTGGGAGTAGGCGATGTAGGGAATATTGTTATTCGCGACCGCCAGCAGCTGTCCAATGATGGTGTGGTCATCGTAGTCATTGCACTGGAAAAGAATAGCAATCAGGTGGCAGCCGGCCCGGATATTGTGTCCCGCGGTTTCGTTTATGTACGGGACAGCGAAGATATGATGAGCGGAGCCACTGACCGGGTGGAAATGCTTCTTGACCGCATGGCATCCGAAGGGGTAACCGAATGGTCTCAGATTAAGACACAGATTCGCGATACTCTGGGACGTTACTTCTATGAAAAGACCAAGCGCCGTCCGATGATTCTTCCGATTATTCAGGAAGTACGCTGACAGGCGAAATAAATAACTGAAACAGGGCCGTGATAAACGTGAAGTCGTTTTCATGGCTCTTTTTTACAGGAGGCAGGGGGAAAGCGGTTTTCCGTCTGCAGACGGAACGATTTTCACTGCCCATGAGTACGGAGGAAGATTGCGTATGTCCCTTTTATTTAGTAATCGTCAGAGCCGGGCAGGGACTCTGGTGACCGCATCTATGTGCACAGCGATTGCTGTGGTATTCTCTGTCATAGGATTGTATATTCCTGTCTTTTCCACCCTTGTGTTCCTCATTGTGCCTATTCCTATTGCCTATATGTGCCTTATGGGGAATATGAAATGGGGGGTGGCTGTATGTGTGGCAGTACTCCTTCTGGACAGTCTTCTTTTTGGGGTCATGTCAGGAGCCTTTGCTTCCTCAGTATTCTGTCTGTTGGGGCTTACGCTGGGATATGGATACAGAAAAAAGTATTCTGCAGCTACCATCCTGGCGCTGGGCACGCTGGTATCTGCCGCTGTCTTTGGCGCACAGGCATTCTTTGCCTCTGCCTTCATGGGATTTGATCCTTCCCTGTTTGCAGGGAAGGTCACTCCGGATATGCAGCAGCAGATGGATTCCATGCTTTCCGCCGTATACAGCGGAAAAGAACTGGAAGCTGCCCGGGCGCAGTCCGGCCCTATGCTGGAAATGGTGATACGGGCGATTCCATTCTCTCTGTTTCTGGTATCTCTTTTTGAGGCCTGGGCTCCCATGCTTCTTTGCCGGATTATTTTTCGCCGGCTGGGCATTTATGATATTCCTTACTTTCAGCCATTCAGAGAATGGCAGATTCCTGTGGCTGTCATTTACATCTACATCGGGGTAGTGGTACTTAAACTGGCCCTTCAGGGACTGGGCATTACCTCTGTCATGTGGGATACTATGACACTCAATGTATCCCTGGTCTGCATGTGGATGCTCTGGCTTCAGGGGATATCCTTCCTCTGGTGGTGCCGGGAATACAAACCCAAATGGGGATCCTGGCGCTGGCCGGTACTTATAGCCAGCTTCCTGATTCCACTGGTCAACTATGCAGTGGCTGGTCTGGGGGCATGGGACATGCTCATCGGATACAGAAAAAATACAGAACAAGGTCAATAATGAAAATGAACATCCCGGAGAGATATGTATATACCTCTTCCGGGATGTTCGCGTATTCTGAACAGGGTTTATGCACCACTTTTTATTATTTTTCAGGGATTATAGAACATATATCCACAAAAGCAGAGCTTCTTTTTTCGTTTCCTTTCCACATTGTGTATAATAGGGATAACGGCTATTATGAGCCGGGAAGAGACATACGACGTGGAAAGCAGGAAATTTCTGCGTATCAGGGAGGTACGTATGCTTAGCGAAATATGGATATACAAGAAAAATGAAAAGATATTTCTTGTTACGTTGTTTCTCCTGCTCGTAGTTATTGGTTGTCTGAACTGGATGCTCGGACTGCTTACAGCTATAGTTATCATTGGTTTTGTTATCGTTATCGAAAAAAATGATTACAAGCAGGAACGTATTCTTCTCAATTATCTTGACGAGTTGTCGGCTGGCGTAGAGGCAGGGACAATTTACGCAGTAAAGAATCTGCCGCTTGGCATCTCACTTATGGATGAGAAACGTCAGTTTGTATGGGCCAATGGAGTTTTCCGCTCCTGGCTTAAAGCGGATATTGAAGAAGATAATCTGTTTAAAGATGTATTCTCAGGCGTGCGCATCAGCAAAATCTGGGGGAAGACCGGATGGTTTGATTACAGTCTGGATGAAGAATATTATCGTGTGTTTTACAAGTTTATTCCGCCATCGAAAGAAAACGGGGCGGCATTCATGGCCTTTTATCTGGTAAACCGGACAGCCATGCAGCAGCAGATACAGGCATGCAAAGAAGCCATGCCGGTATTCGGACTTATCCGGGTAGATAATGTGGCAGAAGCTACCCAGAATATGACCGATGTGGAAAAATCCAATATTCTGTCAGAGGTGGATGAAGTTATCCTCTCGGAATTTATTTCCCGGGACGCATTTATTAAGCGATACAGCTCGACGGAATTTGTCATCTGCATGTCCAGAAAAGCATTGGAGGACTGCATGAACGACAATTTTAACATACTGGATAAGGTGCGCGATATTCATACAGTAAACCGTATTCCAGTAACCATTTCCATTGGTATTGTAAAGTGCGAAGGTACATTTGCCAAACAGTTTGAACTGGCGCAGACGGCGCTGGATCTGGCACTGGGGCGTGGCGGTGACCAGGCGATTGTCCGTATGGATAAGGATGTAAAGGCCTTTGGAGGCCGCTCTTCCACATCCGTAAGCTCTACCCGTGTCCGCGTCCGTGTAGTGGCTCAGGCACTCAGGGAAATCATCCAGGAATCCGACCGGGTATTCGTCATGGGGCACGGGCATGAGGACTATGATGCCATTGGTGCAGCCGTAGGGGTGACACATCTGGCCAAGGCGTCCGGGAAACCGGTAAATATCGTCCTTTCAGCCTATGAAGACACATCCCATAAGATGATTAATGCGCTGGATGCAGATAAGGAAATGGGTCCAATGCTGATGACGGAAAAGACAGCTCTGAATATCATCACGGACAAGAGCGTTCTCTTCATCGTGGATACCCATGTACCGCAGGTTGTTGCAGCACCAGAACTGCTCCGTGCAGCCAAGAAGAGAGTGGTTATTGACCATCATCGCAGAAATGCATCGATTATTTCTCCGACCCTGCTTACGTATATGGAACCATCGGCCTCATCGGCATCTGAACTGGTGAGTGAGCTCATTCAGTACTATGGTGGAGATAGGGATCTGACTACGCTGGAGGCTTCCTGCCTCTATGCAGGGCTAGTTGTTGATACAAAGAATTTCTCTGTGCAGACCAGTGTACGTACATTTGATGCGGCCAGCTTCCTCAGACGAAGTGGTGCGGATGCAAAACTTGTACGCGCCTTGTTTGCAGTTAATGTAGAAACTGTTAGAATTAAGTCAGAGATTATGGCACATCTCAAAACGGTGGATGGGTATATGGTCTTTGCCGAATGCCCGGCAGGTACTAAGCAGGCGCAGATCGTTGCCGGACAGGTAGCTGACTATCTGGTTACAGTGGAAGGAATCCATGCAAGTTTTCTCTTCTATCATGTTGAGGAAGGGGTTACCAGTATTTCGGCACGAAGCGATGGAACGGTTAATGTACAGGTGGTTATGGAAGCTCTCGGCGGCGGTGGACATCTCACGGTATCCGGAGCACAGATCAGCGGTGACATGACCATAGAAGCGGCTACTCAGAAGATAGTGGAGGAAGTCCGCAAACAAATTAAGGAGGCATAATTATGAAAGTAGTACTTTTACAGGATGTAAAGAAACTGGGTAAGCGCGGTGACGTTATCGAAGTATCTTCCGGCTATGGCCGCAATGTACTGATTCGTCAGGGACTGGCTGTGGAAGGAACCAAGGCTAATCTCAATACAGCACATCAGCGCCAGGAATCCAAAGAATTCAAGTCCCAGGTAGCAGCCGATGAAGCAGAAATCATGGCTTCTCAGCTTAAGAAGGTTAAACTGGTTATCAAAGTGCAGACAGGGGAAGACGGAAGAGTATTCGGCAGCGTTACCGCCCGTGATATTTCTGAAGCCCTTAAACAGCAGTACAAGTTCGACTTCGATAAGAAGAAGATTATGCTGGATCAGCCAATCAAGGCTGTGGGTGAATATGATGTAGACCTCTGGGTACACCCGAAGGTTAAAGGCACCATTCACGTATCTGTAGTAGCTGAATAAACCGGCGAAAGCAGACTGGCAACAAATGTCGGAAAGCGTATACCTTTATGATTTACGCTGTGGTTATATAGAATAAAGAAGGAGCCAGGGATTTCCCTGACTCCTTTTTGCATGCAGAAAAGGCGGATATGAGAGTTGAGTATGCGGAATCTGAGACGATAGGCAGACAGTAAAGCGTTAAGTTGGCAAAGGCAGCGTACAGAGGAAAAAATAAAAAGGAGAAGAAGGCCATCCTTCTTCTCCTGATCAATCTGGTGCGAGCGGAGGGACTCGAACCCTCATGCACGAGGCGTCAGATCCTAAATCTGGTGCGTATACCAGTTTCGCCACGCTCGCATATACTTGTTAATTATAGACAATGACAGAAGAAAACGTCAAGACAGATTTCGGATATAAGTAGTATAAAGAGGTGTAGGATTACAATACATGTGTTACACATTGAAAACATAAAAAGCGAGATCCCCT